>Ga0209512_1000630_pt1 | contig 54636 bp, 42 predicted proteins | sample frozenSSSSmetaG_FD_184142 | JGI IMG/M metagenome (GOLD analysis project Ga0209512, IMG submission 184142) | Glacier valley bacterial and archeal communities from Borup Fiord, Nunavut, Canada, to study Microbial Dark Matter (Phase II) -... | ecosystem: Environmental > Aquatic > Freshwater > Ice >...
AAAGGCTGTAAAAGCACTGGCCAATATTCCTTTGCAGGATTATTTATTTGAAAATAACAATGACCTCACATTTACCAAACGCTCCACTGATTGGGGATTTAATGAACCCGGTTTTTCCAATGGTGCCTGTTACGCTGATTTGGATAATGATGGCGACCTTGAATTAATCATCAATCAGTTTAACAGCAAAGCAAAAATTTTTAAGAATAATGCAAATGAGTTATTGAAGAATAATTATCTTTCCATAAAATTAAAGGGCATGCAGCCAAATAAGGATGCAATTGGCTCCAAAGTATATGTATTTACAAAAGCACAGATGCAAATGCAGGAATTAAATCCTTATCGTGGATATGAATCATCCATGGAGCCCGTATTGCATTTTGGTATTGGAAAAAATACTGTGGCAGACAGCATAAAAATTATTTGGCCTGGTGGGGCACAGCAAAAAATAATTAATGTAAAAGCAAACCAGGTTGTAAATATTGCATATGCAGCTACAACCAGGATTAATGATGCTGTAATAAAAAATACTTCTTCCTGCCTGTTTACAAATATTACCGGAAAGAATGGATTAAATTATCATCATACCGAAAATGCATTTGATGATTTTAAAATACAGCCGCTGTTGCCACACATGCATTCGAAGAACGGGCCCGGGATTGCAACAGGCGATATAAATGGTGATGGTAAAGAAGATTTTTATATCGGCGCTGCTTCAGGAAATGACGGATGTTTTTTTATTCAAGACCGAAATGGAAATTTTTCTGAAAAGAAATTGAAGAAAGATACTTTATATGAAGACATGGGCGTGTTGTTGTTTGATGCAGATAATGATAACGACCTTGATTTGTATGTGGTGAGTGGTGGCTCCGAAAATAGAGAAGGTACTGCTATGCAACAGGACAGGTTGTATTTTAATGATGGCAAAGGAAATTTTGCATATAAGCCCGATGCATTGCCTGACACAAAAGCAAGTGGTTCCTGTGTGGTGGCCTGTGATTATGATAAAGATGGAGATTTGGATTTATTTATTGGCGGAAGGGTGGTGCCGGGCAGTTATCCTTCGGCAGCCAAAAGTTATTTATTAAAAAATGATGCTGGAAAATTTTCAGATGTATCTGCAACCGAATTACCCCAGCGGGGGAAAATAGGAATGGTTACTTCTGCCCTTTGGACAGATTATGATAATGATGGCTGGATTGACTTAATGCTGGTGGGAGAATTCATGCCCATTACATTTATAAAAAATGAAAGTGGAAAACTTGCCATCAACTCACAAATTACAATTGATCATTCACAAGGCTGGTGGAACAGTATTGCTGCCGCCGATTTTGATGAAGACGGTGATATAGATTATATAATTGGAAATTTGGGATTAAACACGAGGCATAAAGCAAGTACAAAAGAACCACTTTGCATTTATGCAAAAGATTTTGATAAAAACGGAAGGCTTGACCCCGTTATGTGTTACTATGTGGATGGAAAAAATTATGTCTATCCCACCCGTGATGAAATGATAAAACAAGTTGCCGCTATGAGGGGGCGCTTCCAATCGTACAAAGATTTCGCATCCGTTACTTTTGAAGAGTCATTTACCAAGCAGGAACTAAGCGATGCATTGGTTGTAAAAAGCGAATGTTTTGAAAGCAGTTATTTTGAAAATAAAGGAAACGGAAAATTTGATAGAAAAGCATTGCCGCTTGAATGCCAGTTTGCCCCCATATTTGGTATGCTAACAGGAGATTATAATAATGACGGGCATACAGATGTATTAATAACTGGCAACTCTTATTCCACTGAAGTGTCAACAGGTGCTTATGATGCAATGACGGGAATATTGCTTACAGGAAACGGTAAAGGAAATTTTAAACCATTTGTTTCAAGCACAACGGGATTTAAAGCAGATGGTGATAGCAAAGGAATCGCTACATTACCAATATCAGCTACTACTGCTATCATTTTATCAGCAAATAACAATGGTGATTTAAAAACTTGGGCGTTTGCCACTGACAGTATGGCTTTTGTCGCAGCAGGTAAAAATGATGAATACGTCATTGTTCAGAAAAGAGATGGAAAAGCATACAGGCAGGAGTTTTACTGGGGAAATACTTATTTATCAAATTCATCACGGGTAGTCAGTTACAATAACTCAATGGTATCGTCTGTTATTTTTTACGATGGCAAAGGGAATAAAAAACAAGTAGCTGCTAATCCAAAATAAACAGAGAAATGAAAAAGATTATAGGTTTATTAATAATAATTGTTTTTGTTTCTTCTTGCAAACAAAAATCAAACCATGCAGGGATTGAACAATTTTGCAAAAATCAACTGCCTCAATGGAACAAAAAACTTACTTATGTTATAATGACGGATATTTTCTCTCCGCCGGTATGCAGCCGCATTTATTCTTACACCAATATTGCGGCTTATGAAGCATTGCTTCCTGAAAACCCGGGTTATAAATCTTATGCAGGAAAATTAACCGGCTTGAAGACCTTGCCGAAACCCGATAAGAATAAAGAATACAGTTACCCGATTTCAAGCATCATTGCATTTATCACTGTTGGGCAGAAGCTGGTGTTTAATGGTGATGCTATGAAAGAACGGGAAAAAGAATTCCTGCAACAGTTAGACAGCATTGGTATCAGCAAAGAACTATTAAATAGTTCTGTTTCGTATGGCCGTGCTGTAGGGCAGCATATACTGGCATGGGCAATTAAGGACGGTTATCTTCAGCGAACATCTTACGGAGGATATATTGTAAGCCAGCAGCCGGGCTGGTGGATTCCTACACCACCGGATTATATGGATGCAGTGGAAAATAATTGGAGAACAATAAGGCCATTGGTAATGGATTCCGCTTCCCAATTCAGGCCGGCTGCACCCATCACTTATGATACTACCAAAGGCTCTGCATTTTTTAAAGAAGCTTACCAGGTGTATGATGCAAATATGAAACCAAATGCCGGAGATTCGGCTACTGCATGGTATTGGGACGATAACCCAAACACCTCCATCACTGATGGCCACATTACCTACTTTCTTCAAAAGAATTCACCACCGGGCCATTGGGTGTATATTGCCGGTGCTGTTGCTGAAAAAGAAAATTATAATGCGATAAAAACAGCTTCGCTTATTTCAAAAACAGCCATTGCATTATTTGATGCATTTATTTCCTGCTGGGAAGCCAAGTACCATTACAATTGTCTAAGGCCTGAAACTTATATTAACAAATACATTGATAAAGACTGGCAGCCATTGATTCAAACTCCCGCATTTCCTGAATACCCAGCCGGCCACAGCACCGCATCTGCAAGTGCTGCTGTAGTGCTTACCAAAATGGTAGGGGATAATTATTCTTTTCTTGATTCGACAGAAGTGCCTTATGGAAGGCCCATAAGAAAATTCAATTCATTTTATGAAGCATCAAACCAGGCAAGCATCAGCAGGCTGTATGGCGGCATACATTTTTCAAATGCATTGAATACAGGCAGAAACATCGGCAAAACGATTGGCAATTTAGTAGTAGCAAAGCTTAATTAATCATTATTTTACGAATGACCAGGAAAAGGCAATGCAATAATACAGTAAGATAACAAGGTACATTGCTTTTGGCATTTTTAATTATTGCCGCCAGAAATTTATTTGCAAAAAAAAGTTACTATGCAGCCATTGTTCCTTATCAAATGCAATGTGATGCCCTGAACAGCGATATTTATATATTTATCAGCAACCGTCGCAAGGCTATAAAATTACTTTTCTTCGAAGGCGATGGCTTCGCACTTTTTAATTAAGGCCTCGAAAAGGTAGCTTCAAAATACTTTACACCAATAACAAATCAGGCGCTCTGGTAGCCCTCTGACAATGAGCTTATTTTCATCTTAAAAGGGGTCTCCTTTAGCCGCATGAAATACCGTCTGCGTTATTCACATAAATAGCACCGGTTGTGAATAAATAATATCGTTGAATTACAGTACAGTCTTTAGTTTGGCTATTTATTATCACTGCATGAAATTAGCTTCAACCATAGATTCTGAGGCCCTTTACCACCTCAACAAAAAGGCAAAAAAGTGAAAGGAAGAACTTAAGGCGGAGGTTCTGAATTGCAGGGTCATCTTCAAAGATTTACATTTTCATTCCCTCCATCGGATTAGCCCCTTGCTTAAAAATAAATTCACTGTTTAATAAATACGCTCCCCTGATAACAACAATATCTCCTGAGTCAAGGCCTGATTTTACCTGAACCCTGTCTCCATCTTCCATACCAATTTCAACCATTATACTTTTAAAAGACCCTTTACCTTTTTGTACCCAAACTGATGCACCAGTGCCAGTACGGAGTAAAGCATCAGATGGTAAGGTTAACGTGGTTACCTGCTTTCCTTTGATGGTTACATAAGCCGGCATGCCGGGTTTCAGCAGATTTCCGGGATTAGCAACATTTATACGAAGCAGGTTAATACGTGTTTGTGGATTAATCTCAGGGTTCATGAATTCAATCTTTCCAGTTGTTTGTTTACCCGGCAAATCAGGAAATTGAACGGAGGCAACTGCATGGTTATTTATCTGTGATAATTGTGAGGAATAAACCTGTGCTTCTACCCAAAGCGTTGATAAATCCGCTACACGAACAATTGTTCCACCTTCTGTTGCATATTCACCTTCACTTAAATCTAATGAGATAATATAACCCGCTGCAGGACTATAATAAGTGGTAACCTTTGTGGTAGTTTTTTTTACCGCTATCTCCCTGATTTGTGTTTCTGATAAACCCCACAGCAAAAGCTTATTTTTTGCACTTTGTATCAATTCAGTGAAATCAATAATTGAATTGTCCAGGGTATTTTGTTTTTCTAATGCCAGAATATATTCCTGCTTTGCACTATTTAACTCTTCACTATAAATGTCAAATAACTTATCTCCTTTATGAACATAATCGCCGAGGTTCTTAAAATACAGCCGTTCAATTCTACCCATCACCCTTGCACTCACAGCATTAATTTTTCGTTCATCAGTATTCAGTACTGCAGTAAGCACCATCTGTTCGCCAATCATAGCAGGCCTTATTGTATCTGTTAAAATATTACCCAATTTTATTTGTTGTTCGTTCAGTTGCACCCCCTCGTTTTTAGATATCGCAGTCTTTGTAACTTGTATAAGTTTCATTCCACATATTGGACAGTTGCCGGGTTTATCCTGCATTACCTGCGGGTGCATAGAACAGGTATAATAAACATCTCCATGCCCGGCATGCTTTGTATCTGGCGTATCTTTCAATTTGCTATTTTTGCAGGCAGCAAATAAAAATATAAGCCCTGCAGCTATAAATATTTTTTTCATCTTTTATGTTTTATTTTACCAATTAGCTGACCCTCGTTATTTTTTGTTATCTCTTTCTAATGTTGGTTTATAGAAACCAACTTTTTACTTTGTGTTGAATCATTTATGCTATTTATCAATCTTTATTCTGAATCTTTATAAAGCCTTCGCTATCCATTAAAAACTGTGCATTGGCGGCCACGGAATCAGTAGGTGTAATTCCTCCTGTTATCTGAATTAATTTCTTATAGCTTATACCTGTTGCTATTTTTTGTGCTTTGTATCCATTACCACTCTTTACAAAAACTACATTTTCAAGCCCAAGCGACAGTACTGCTTCTCTTGGTAACCATTCAGCATTTACCGGACTGCTGAAAATGGTGGCTTTTACCTGGCTGCCAATGGGTATTTGCAGAACACTATTATCAATATTGATTCTTGCGGTTAATGTTTTACTTCCTGGTCTGAAGAAAGGCTCGATAAAATAAATTGAACTATTAAAATTTGTGTTGGGATTTGATTCAGGTACAATTGTTACTTTATTACCCACCTTAATAAAAGATTGGTCTGATGGATAGATATTTAACAAAGCCCATACTTTGTTGGGATTATAAACTTTAAAAACAGTCTGACCCCTTTGTAAATACATTCCTTCTTTAAGACCAAGTTCCTGAGTAGTTATTGATGTGTTATCATTCATAGCAGGAGCTGTTACTGTTGAGCCACCCATCTCTTTTCCCTCTGCTTCGTGAATATGGCCGCTGTAGCTGCTGTAAACAGAAACAGTAAACAAAGCTTTTTGGGTATTTATTAGCTGCTGTAATTGTTGGGATGAAAAACCAAGTAACAATAATTTTTCTTTAGCAGCACTAATTAATGAATTATTAGCCTGATCATTCTTCAAAAGAAATAAAAGGTTTTGTTGTGCGGTAAGCAATTCAGGGCTATATATATCCATAATTTTTTGTCCTTCTTTTATCAATTGGTAGCGATACTTTACATACAATTTTTCAATCCTGCCATTAACACGGGCTGATATTGCTCCAACTTCCGTGGTATTGTATGCAGTATATCCAATCGCATTAATTTCTATGGCTTCTTCTCTTTTTATCAAGGTAATGGCGGAAATGCTGGAGATTGCAAAACCACTGGTAGGTTGCAATAAAGTATGCAGAGAGGCATTCTGTATTTTTATACTGTCACTTTCCATTTTCATTTCTCCGTTATTCGAATTCATATTATTATTTACATCTATACTATCCATATTCATATTTCCCATGCCCACTGTTGCCTTTTGTTTTTTTTCATTTTTTGGAAGTATAATTTTAAAATACACTAATACTGCCACAGCCAGTAATACCAGCACTGACGTTATGATAATTACTATTTTTTTTTCCATAACTTAATAAAAGATTTTCGGTCAAATACTATCTGCTCTTAGGTCGTTATTTTATCAATTTTCTAGTTTTTAAGTTGAAAGAATTTAAATTATTTATTATTTCGTTTCTAATATTCTTTCCAGCTCAACCTGCATAGTTAGTAATTGCTGTAATTGGTTTAAGTATTCAAGCTGCGTCATATTTAATGTTTCCCATGCATCAAAAAGCATAAATAATTCTTCTGTATTCTGCTCATAGCCTAATTGCATAGTTTTATAATTATTCCTTAATGCTGGTATGATATTATCTTCGTATAATTTCAACTGTTTTTTCTTCAACTCTATTTCATTACGCATTCCATAAGCCATACCGCTGTATTCGTTCACCATCATTTCTTTTTGTGACTGAAGAGCATTGGCTTTCCATTTCAGGCTTTCAATATTCGCTTTATTCATTTTAGCAGACCATTTAGCCATTGGAATTTTCATCATGCCCATTAAAGTGAATTGCTGCGGAAAACCTCCAAAACCAAACATGTGCTCATAGCGAATACTAAATTGTGGTTTCAGGCTTTGCCTTTCTGTTTCCTCTTTCAGCCAGGTAATACTGATGTCTTTGTCAATGGCTTTTAAATCGCTGCGACTGTTATTAAAAAGTGTACTGTCAAATACTGTCGCTGAATAGTCATTTACCTGGTAAGCAGTATCAATGTCAAAATCAGTCATTGCATTTCTGCCCATCAGAGAATTGATGCGGATGCGCTTTTCTTTAATGTCGTTTTCAAACATCAACTGCATATTCTTTATATTGCCCAATGCTGCTTTTGCTTTGTAATACGCGCTGATTTTTTCAAATCCATTCTTATATCGTATCTCTGTATTTTTAATCATGAAATCAAGCCGCTTTTCATTTTGCTCAAGCACTGCCAGTTTCTTTTCAATAATTATCCATTCGTAATGAAATTTTTTGGCATCATTAATCAATTCATTAAGTGTAGCATTCTTTCTTTCTTTTGGCACAGAAGACATGGCTTCCATATAAGCTGCATCTGCATTCAGTTTCTTTTTGTTAGGAAACATTTGCTGACCCCCAATCATGTATTGTCCCATTCCTGTAGTTCCCATATTTCCTTTCTTCCAGAGGCTGGTATTATAGGGAACCATCCATAACCCCGTGCTAACTTCCGGTGGCATCCAGCTTTTAGCGCCTTTGGCAGCTTCATCCATTGAAAGTATGTCTGCATCGTACATTTTAAAAGATGGATTACCAATCTTAATAGAATCTATAATTGAAGTAATGTTCATTAATTTTTGTGCACCAGCCGGAAGGCTATAAAAAATTATAAAGCAAAAAAATAAATCGATTATTTTTTTCATAAAATGAATTTCATTATCAATTATCTTTTTCATTTATATATATCATTTTTAGATGTATTATCGTTTTCATTCTTTTTCTGCTATTAATAATTGAGCAGGTTCTGTTTCCTTTGCTACCGATACTTTTCTTTTACTCCATTTTATACTTTCAAAACCTATGAGATACACTAAGCTTGCAGCAAGTGGAAAAATCCAGTCCCTGACAGTTAATGGACCTGTATGCAGATAAAGATTAAAGAATGGCGTATAGATAATGGTGAACATTGCCAGCAATGAAAGCAGCATGCCCCAGAGAAGATTTGGATTTGAAAAAAGAAACCTGTTAAACACAATTTCTTTTGTGCGGATACAAAAGATGTTGATGAACTGGGTAAGTATAATAGTAATGAAAGTTCCGGTAACACCTGTTGCATGCTGGTCTGTTTCTCCTTTGTGGAAATAGAATACAAAATTAAAAACTATAACTGCCAATAAACCCCTGATTGTTCCTGAACTAACCACCTGCAATAGAACAGACCGGTTGAGTAATTGCCCTTTTTGCCGGGGATGCTCTTTCATGATGTTTTCATCACCTTTATCAAAAGTGAGCATCAGCAATGGAAGCATTTCTCCAATTAAATCAATCAGTAAAATATGAATGGCCAGGATGGCTATGGGCTGATTAAAGTAAACCCCAATAAAACCATACAAAACACAAACCAATTCGGCTGTATTTGATGCCAGTGTGGCTACTACATTCTTTCGGATATTATTAAAAATAGTCCTGCCTTCTTTTACAGCTTTTACAATGGTGGAAAAGTTATCATCCAGCAGCACCATTGCTGCTGCTTCCTGGGCTACTTTAGAACCATTCTGCCCCATCGCAACGCCTATATCGGCTTTCTTTAAACTCAATGTATCATTAACGCCATCGCCGGTTACTGCTACTATTTCACCTATGTCTTTCAGGAGAGTTACAATTTTTAATTTATCATCTGGTGATACCCTGGAGAACACCAATGTTCTCTGCAGTAATGCTTTTTTAATATCCTCATCATTCATGGTAACCAGCCGTGCCTGGGTAATAACTTCGGGCAATGAATTATCTGCATTGGAAAGGCCTATATTTTTTGCAATGGCACGGGCTGTAATTTCGTTGTCGCCTGTAATAATAATGATGCGAATATGTGCATCAAATGCATCCTGCACTGCCTGCGGCACTTCATCTCTTGGTGGGTCGAACATGGTGGCAAATCCTGCAAATACAAGATTGCTTTCACTTTCTTCAATCGTGTATTTATCTGCACTGGCTTTGTTCAGTTCTTTGTATGCAATGGCAATTACTCTTAAAGATTCTGTTGCAAACAATTCCGCTTGTTTCAGCAGCGCTTGCTTTTCATCATTCGTAAGTGGTTTTATTTCTCCATTAACAATTTGTTGATTGCTTACTTCCAATATGCTTTCAATAGAACCTTTGGCAAAGCTTATATGCTTGCCGGCCTTATCCCTTATTATTGATACCCGCTTCCTATCTGAATCAAAAGGAAAAAGTTGCAGACGTGGAAATTCTTTTTCTAATTCATTCAAATCATAACCGCCCTTCATAGCAAGGGTACAGAAAGCAGATTCCGTAGGGTCGCCAATACCGTACCATGTTTTGTGAAATTCATCAGGTGGATTGACAGAAGAAGTAGAAGAAAGAAAACCAGCAATAAAGAAAAACTTATCGTCCTGAAGTTGCGTTTGTTCCAGTGACTGCTGTCTGTTGCCGAATATCTTACCTTCGGGGGCATAACCTGTTCCGGTAACAGTAAATGGCCGTCCATTAAATACACAATTTGTGATGGACATTTCATTTTTTGTAATCGTTCCTGTTTTATCAGAAGCAATAACGGTGGCACTTCCCAATGCTTCAACAGATGACAATTGTTTTACTACCGCTTTCTTTTTTGCCAGCCTGCGAACACCCAATGCCAGCGCAATAGAAATTTGTGCAGGCAAACCTTCCGGTACCATTGCGGCTGCTATGCTGATGGCAAATACCAGCGCCGCTGTAATTTTTTCTCCCTGTGCCATACTAAAAGCAAACAATGCAACGCCCAGTAACAGCGTAATGATGGTAATTTTCTTTGCCAGTAAGTTTATCTCTTTTTGCAGTGGGGATATGTCTTGTTTTATTTGCTGCGATTTACCCGCTATTCTTCCCAACTCTGTTTGCATACCAGTACCAACCACCAGTCCTTTAGCCTGTCCTTTTGCTGCGGATGTGCCCATGAAAAGCATATTGCCTTGCTCAGCAATAGAGGCACTTTCTTTTACTGTAGCTGTATTATTTTTTTCGCTTGCCTGTGATTCGCCGGTAAGAATAAATTCATTTATAAACAATGAATGGCTTTCTAATAAACGCATATCGGCTGCAATACCATCGCCTTCATTAATAATAACCACATCGCCTGGAACAATATCTTCAACAGGAATTTGACGTGATTTTCCACTTCGGATAACGGTACATTTTTCTGCAATTAAATTCTTAAGTGACTCTAAAATATTTTCGGATTTCCAATCCTGGTAAAAGCCGATGAACGCATTTAAAATAACAATAATGCCCAGTACAATACCATCCCGGTAAGAACCTAACTGGAAGGAAAGCAAACTTGCAACTATTAATAAAATAACTAACAGGTTATTGAATTGCGCCAATAGTATCTTCCACCATTTTCGAGAAGATGTGCCGGTTATTTTATTGGAGCCAATTGTTTGAAACTGACTGGCTGCTGATTCATCAGATAAACCAGCAGAGGCATCCGTTTTAAATTGTACCAGTAATTCGTTTATATCGTTTTTATAGAAATCCATATTTATTCTTTATTCAGACGCATCAATCAGTTGTACCATTCCATGCTTTTTTAATTCCCGTTCTTTTACTATTTCAAAAACTATTGGCGTAACCAGCATTACATAAATAGTTGCGGTTATAGTTCCTCCAATTAAAGGAATGGTAATAGCAAGCATTACATCACTGCCTGCACCGGTAGCCCATAGGATGGGGATTAAGCCAAAAAGCGAAACAGAAACCGTCATCATAAAAGGGCGAAGCCGTTGTGTTGCTCCTTTAATAACATACTCTCTTAATAAAGCCGGAGTTATTGCATCTTTTGAATTATCATGTTCTGCTACCATATTTTTCATGGATAAATTAAGGTAGATGGTCATCAACATAACGGTTTCTATTGCCATACCGAACAAGGCAATAAAACCTACGGCTACTGCTACAGACAAATTGACCCCAAAAAAATAAACAGCATACACACCACCAATCAATGCAAAAGGAACCGTTATCATAGACATTAACGCTTCCTTCATAGATTTATAAGTGAAGTATAATATCATGAAAATAATTGCCAACACAATGGGCATTATTGTCTTTAATGTTTTGTTTGCCCTGAGTTGATTTTCCCATTGCCCACTCCAATCCAAAAAATAACCTTTGGGCATTTTACCAATCATAGTATTCAGTTTTTTTTGTGCTTCAGTAACGGTACTTCCAAGGTCTCTTTCTCTTACATTAAACAATACCGTACCCCTTAACATCGCATTTTCTGAATTTATCATAGGAGGGCCTTCCGCTATCCGCACATCGGCAACTGCTTCCAATGGTATGGGGCCATAACTCATCGTTTGAACCTGTAATCTTTTTAAGGATTGTATATTATCCCGGAAGTCCTGTGCAAACCTTGCATTAACTGAAAACCTTTGTCTGCCTTCAATTGTAGTGGTAAGCCGCATGCCGCCCAATGCACTTTCAACAACCGCATTTACATCATCTACACTCAATCCATATCTTCCAATTTCATCCCTCTTTATTTCTATCTCAATATACTTTCCGCCGGTAATTGGTTCTACATATAAATCTTTTACGCCCGGGGTTCCATCCAATGTTTTTTTTATTTGTTGTGCGAAAGCATATATCGTGTCCAGGTTTTGACCATATACTTTTATCCCTACATCTGTACGGATACCAGTGGAAAGCATATTGATACGATTGATTATGGGTTGCGTCCATCCGTTGGTGATACCGGGTATCTGCAGCTTAGTATTTAACTCATTAATGATATCATTTTTTGTTATCCCTTTTCTCCATTCATTTGTTGGTTTCAGCAAGATGATGGTTTCAATCATGCTCACCGGAGAATTATCGGTGGCTGTATTGGCCCTGCCGGCTTTGCCTAAAACATGCGCTACCTCCGGTACTGTTTTAATTATTTTATCCTGCACCTGCAATATTCTTTTAACTTCTGAATTGGAAACATCGGGCATGGCTACCGGCATAAATAATAATGAACCTTCATCAAGCGGAGGCATAAATTCAGAACCAATCTTAGTGAACATAAAAACTCCTATGGCTAATGCCACAAGGTTTAAACCAATTACAGTCTTACGCCATCTAAAGCAAAATGAAAGAATAGGATTATAAATTCTTTCTAAAATTCTTGTAATCGGATTTTTATTTTCTGGTTTGAGTTTTCCTTTTATGAGAAATGAAATCAAAACCGGGGTAAGTGTAATAGCGAGGAATGCATCTACAATTAAAATAAATGATTTTGTGTATGCCAACGGAGAAAATAATTTTCCTTCCATACCTGTTAAAAGGAATACTGGCAGAAAAGCTGCAATGACTATAATGGTAGAAAAAAACACACCAGGCCCCACTTGCTTAGAGGCGCTCTCAATAATTTTTAACCGTTCTTCCGCATTAAGTATTTCGGGTTTTCGTGTAAATATTTTTTTTCTCCAATTCATACTTATTTTGTTGTTGCCTTAATCAATTTTTTACAATTGGTTTTTATCCTCCTGTTCGTTTTATTTGTTCATCACAAATATGCCGGTAGGAATTTTCCACCATTACTATTCCATCATCAACCACTACCCCAATGGCTAATGCAATACCTGTTAACGACATGATGTTTGAAGAAAGGCCGAATGCCTGTAGTAATATAAATCCGATGGCAACAGAAATAGGGAGCTGGATAAGTATCACCAATGCACTTCGCCAGTTAAAAAGAAATATAAGTATTACGACAGAAACAGTAATCAATTCTTCTATCAATGTGCTTTTTACAGATCCCACAGCTTCCTTAATTAGTGTGCTTCTATCGTAAGAAGTTTTAAATGTCACACCTTCCGGCAAACCCTTTTGTACTTCTAACATTTTTGCTTTTACTGCTTTAATTACCCTGTCTGCATTTTCTCCATACCGCATCACTACTATACCGCCCACAACCTCTCCTTCACCATTCTCATCGAAAATTCCCAGGCGTAAATCTCCACCCATTTGTACCGTGCCTATATCTTTAACTCTTACGGGAATACCATTGTATTGCCCTACTGATATACTCTCTACATCTTCTTTGTTTTTTATATAGCCAAGCCCACGGATAACATAAGCCATATCGCTCATTTCGAATTTTCGGCCACCCACATCATTGTTGTTGGCTTTTACTTTATTCATCACATCCATCAGGGTAACATTATAGAACTGCAATTTCAAAGGGTCTAATAAAATCTGATATTGTTTTTCAAAACCACCGAAAGATGCAACTTCTGCAACGCCGGGTACTGTTTGCAAAGCAAATTTTACGTACCAATCCTGTAAGGCACGCTGTTCACCCAAATCGATTTTCTTTGCATCAAGATGATACCAAAATATATGGCCAACACCGGTGCCATCAGGGCCAAGGGAAGGAGTTACCCCCTGTGGCAACAATCGCTGTGCATAGTTTAATCGTTCGAGCACCCTTGTCCTTGCCCAGTAAACATCTACATTATCTTCAAAAATTACATACACGAAACTCATACCGAACATGGAAGTACCCCGGACGTTTTTAATACGTGGAATTCCCTGCAGATTTGAAACTAACGGATAGGTAATCTGGTCTTCCATCAACTGTGGGCTTCTGCCCATCCACTCTGTAAAAACAATCACCTGGTTTTCCGAAAGATCAGGTATAGCATCAATAGGGTTTTGTTTAATGGAATAAATGCCCCAGACAAACAATCCTGCCGATATAAGCAGAACAACCAGCCTATTTTTTAAAGCAAAGGTTATGAGTGCTCTTACCATATTATTAATTTAGTAATTTTGGCTTCAATGACAGGAATTTCTTTTTAAATGATTTCATTTTTGAATTTTTATGATGTACCCTTCTTCTGGGACAGGTATTTTAGAGAGCTAAGATAGAAAGAACTTCATTATTGTTGAGTGTTAAAAATAATCGCCAACCGGATTAAAGAAGCGGTGTCGGATCCATTACAAAGAGCAAGGCGCCGCTTCTTTTTACGGCCGGATGGTTTGATCCCTTTTCAGGCCACTTTCTTTTTTAGATAACAGTCTGCAGGTATTTGGTAGCCCAGCGACTGGTGCCCGCACCACTTGTGCACACCATTCTGCGCTCATCATATTGCTCAGACTCCAGTTGACCACCTAACGGGTACGCAAACCGATCACCGCACACAGATACATAAATCCTTTTCGCATTGGCACATATTTGATATCGATGGTCTGATATCGATGTCCCAAACCTGGCTGCCCCTGGTGATACGAAGACCTTTGAGCAGGTAAGGATACCGCCTGTGCTGCTTGTCCGGATCGCTGGTGCGCATGTACCGACCAGCAGAGCGTTTTGCCGTAAAATAATGTTACCAGATCATCTATGTTCGGCGTGCAAGCACTGAAGGAGGAGATTAAGCATAATAAAAAACTAAATTAAAATACACTATATGAAAGTAAAAAACAAAATCGACCAGCATAGCAAACAGTAAAAGAATGGGCAGAAACCATCGGCGATGAAGTCATCACAATGGCATTGTTGGATCGACTTTTATACCAGTGTGAGATCATTAAATTAAGTGAAGAAAGCTACCGGATGAAACGCCGAAAAACAATCTTTGAAAAAACAAAATAAACATCACTACTTTTAATTCAGATCATTCATCCATACCCGCAAATTGCTATACATCCTTATTTATCGAAAATTGTACATTGCCTTTTACCCACTACAACTCAGCTTAGGAACCAATCTTTTAAATTCTTTTGAAAACAAATCATTGGCATTTTCTACATTAAATCTTGAGTCGCGTCGATGGAAATTTTTTTTAAAAATTCATTCTCCACCTTGAGTTGTCCGATCTGTGCATACAGCTCCTGGACATCTACATCCGGCGCTTCTGCTTCACCGGACTTTTCAAAAACGGTACCCATATTGGTCTGCAATTCGGATTTCCAGCGGGAGATCATAACAGGATTGACTTCAAATTTCTTGGCCAGTTCGTCAAGGGTCAACTGATTCTTGACAGCTTCAAGAGCAACTTTGGCTTTGAAGGAAGAAGAGAATTTTCGGCGTGGTTGCTTTTTCATTTGAGATAGTTAAATTACGAAAATAATTAAGTAACCCACTGGTCCGAAATTCAGAGAGTATTATAGGTCATAATTAATAAAATATTGGACAATTAACATAAAAAATAAGTACTTAAATAGTCGCTCAGGCTTTTGCCTTGTATACCACAGCATCAAGTTTCATTTGCTTTATGATGCTTTCCAATCCTCCGGCACGTTTCATCGAAAGCATACTTTTGAATCCTATCCTTTCTATAAAATTAAGCGGTGCATTAATAATTTCATCAGGTGTATGTCCCGAAAGTACATGAATCATCATAGCAACAAGTCCTTTCGCATAATCCGCATTCGCATCTGCATCAAAAATAATTATCCCGTCTTTTAATTCACTGTATAACCATACATGCGCCTGGCATCCCTTTATCATACGGTTATCAGTTTTCAGAGCATCATCTAACGGTTTCAGGTTTTTGCCCAAATCAATCAGGAAACCAAATTTATCAAACAGATCCTCAAACATCGCAAAGTCTTCCACGAGCTCCTGCTCTGTGCCTTCTATGGTTTTCATCTCGGTCATTTTTTGTTTATCCGTTTAATTGATTTCACAATTGCATTAACGAAAACATCAATTTCCTCCTTTGTATTATAAAACGAAAAACTTGCACGCACAGTCCCTGGAATTTGATAGTGTGCCACCAGCGGCTGGGTGCAATGATGCCCTGTTCGCACTGCTATTCCCTGCGCATCGAGTAGCATGCCTATGTCGAGCGGATGAATGCCATCCACCACAAATGAAATTACACTTGCTTTTTCTTTTGCTGTGCCAATAATCCGCAAATTGTCAATTACAGAAAGTTTTTCTGTAGCATACACAAGCAGTTCATGTTCATAAGCAGTAATGTTTTCAAGACCGAGTGCGCTGATGTAATCCAGCGCCGCTGCCAGGCCAATCCCTCCTTCGATATTCGGAGTGCCTGCCTCGAATCGGAGTGGAGATTCTGCGTATACTGTTTCATCGAATGAAACTGTTCTGATGGTTCCGCCTCCCACTTGATAATTAGGAAGTTTTTTAAGCCATCCTTCTTTGCCATAAAGTATTCCTACTCCTGTTGGCGCATAAACTTTGTGCCCGCTGAAGCAATAAAAATCTGCATCTAAATCTTGAACATCCACTTTTATATGAGGGATTGATTGGGCACCATCCACAAGCACCGGAATATTTTTCGAGTGAGCGATAGAAACAATTTCCTTTACAGGATTTACCGTACCAAGTGTGTTTGATACGTGCACAATGGCAACCAATTTTGTTTTTGCCGAAAGCAGTTTTTTGTATTCGTCCATCCGCAATTCTCCACTGTCGGTAATAGGAATTACTTTTAGTACCGCATTTTTTTCTACGCATAACTGTTGCCACGGAAGAATATTACTGTGATGCTCCATCTCACTTACGAGAATCTCGTCTCCGGCATTTATAAATTCTTTTCCAAACGCAGTGGCTACAAAGTTGATACTCTCGGTAGTTCCTCGTGTAAAGATTATTTCGTGTTCATGTTTTGCGCCTATATATTTTTGAACAGTAACACGTGCATTCTCGTATTCAAAGGTGATGTCCTGGCTCATGCTGTGAACTCCGCGGTGAATGTTGGCATTCTGCTCGGTGTAATATTTTACGATGGCATCAATCACTTGTTTCGGCTTTTGTGTAGTAGCTCCGTTATCGAAATAAATCAATGGCTTACCGTTCACCGTTCGCAAAAGGATGGGAAAATCTTTTCGAATTTTCCGAACATCAAAAAGGGTTGTTGTTTCAATTTCAGTTATTAGTGTCATTTATTAAATCGTTTTTTTTAGTAAAGATAGGAATTCTGCATTTTTTATTTCCCTATTAAATCTGATTCTTTTCACCCAAAAAATCATTTACCTTTTCTCTAATACTTTAATATACCGGCTCAATAATTATTCCTGTTAAAACCGAATTTGCAATAAAACATTCCTGGTGGGCACGGTGGTGCATTTCATCTATTATTGTTTTATCAGGTATGTTATCTCCTTTAAAAGTTATATTCGGTCTTAGATACACGCTTATTACTGCCATTTTTAATTTTTCATTTTTTCCCAGTATGGCGACTGCATTGTCTTCATACATTGCTATCGTATATTTTTTCATTGAAGCAATAGCCAGAAATGTTAGCATGTGGCAACTTGCCAGCGATGCGGCAAAGGCTTCTTCAGGGTTTACCAACTCTGCCTTACCCAGATAATCGGAGGCAGCAGAAGCTTGAATTAAAGTTCCTCCTTCAAATTTCCACAAGTGACTGCGGTCGTACGTTTTGTAAGAAAAATCTTCTCCATCATTCTTCCAGCTTAAATAAACCTTATGTTCTGACATGTTTTTTGTATTTTAAATTATTTTACAGTGTTTTTGTTTTGGAAGAACTTAAGACGAACAGGATACAATAAAATCTTTCTTCATTGTAGTAGTTGGTTTTAAATAAGACTCATATTTCAGCTGTTCGGCAAATGACGAATACAAAATTTCTAACCAACTTTTCTTTTCCTTCTTTTTATACTTCCTTAATTATTTTCAAAGCGGTATAGTTTCTTAATACATACTTTGGATTTGCACTTTTCATTTGAGATAGCTAAATTACGAAAAATATTAACTAGCGCATTGGTCCAAAATTTGGAGAGTAATTTTTGTTTTAGCCATTATTAATTTTGTTTTTAAGAGTAAATACTAAATAAATTTTGTTTATTAGAATAAATGCCTTTCTGCATGATAGGACGATCTTATTAATGGCCCACTTTCAACAAATCGAAAACCTTTGTTCAAGCCTGTTTCTTTATACTTTGCAAATATTTCAGGCTTAATAAATTCTATAACAAGTAAATGATTTTTAGTGGGCTGCAGATACTGACCGATAGTTAAGATATCAACATCAATACTTCGCAAGTCGTCCATAGTTTCATATATTTCATCTTCTTTTTCACCTAAACCCAACATGATACCTGATTTGGTTTTCATGCCAGCTTCCTTTAATCTTTTGAGAACCTCAAGGCTTCTGTCATACTTTGCCTGTACCCTAACCTGTTTCGTTAATCTGCGTACGGTTTCAAGATTATGCGAAACTATTTCGGGATGCACATTAATAATCCTTTGAAGATTTCCCCATTTACCCTGAAAATCCCCAATAAGCGTTTCCAGGGTAATTCCCGGGCATGCTTTTCTTACTTCATTTACGGTTTCTTCCCATATCATAGAACCACCATCTTTCAAGTCGTCTCTATCAACCGAAGTTATTACAGCATGTTTCAATTTCATCAGGCGGATAGATTCGGCAACCATTTTAGGTTCCTCCTGGTCAGCAGGCAGAGGTTTACCTGTATGTACATTACAAAACCCGCATGATCTTGTACAAGTGTTCCCTAATATCATAAATGTAGCGGTTCCGTTTCCCCAACATTCGCCCATGTTAGGGCAACTGCCGCTCTCACATATAGTATGTAGTTTATGTTCTGTTACTATCTGTCTTACTTCCGCATATTCTTTTCCTATAGGCAGTTTTACACGAAGCCAATTTGGCTTTTTAATATACTTTTTTTCTATATCAATTATTTTTGACATAATTTAAACTTGTACGATTTCTTTTGTTACTTATTGGTTTAACAACTGGTTCGATAAAGCCTCTCTTTACGTTATTTCTTTTGAAAACAAGATTTTGTTGTTGCGATACTTTACCTGTAATTTTAAGAATTTTGTAATTAAGTTCCCTCTCCACTTCCGTACATCATATTATTTAGAATGAATAATACCATTAATGCCAATATTCCAAAGAGAATATTTATTTCCTATAATATTTCTTTATTCATATACCAACCAATGTCCAAACAGAGTAATCAATAATTCAAATAATTTATTCAATGGGTATCATATTGGACAATTTTCCATACCATGATAGCTTTGTCATCACCTGTTGAAATCAGATAATTATTAAAAATACTCCATAAAAGTTTATTTACAGAATGGGTATGGCCTCCGTGTTGGGACTTATCTATCCTTAACAGCAACTCAAAGTTTTGAGCCTGTCCGACACCGTCATTCAGGCGGGCATCCCATATTTTAATCGTTTTATCTCTGCTTCCCGTAGCAAAAAGGTTTTTATCAGGACTGAAAACGATGCTGTAAATGGCATAATTATGGGCAGGTATATGGTGGATTAAAGCATAATCGTTTTCAATATCCCATACATTTAAATGGGCGTCTCTAGAACCGGATAAAAGGTATTTACCATTTGGATGATAGCGTACTGTATTAACCGAAAAGTCATCAACATGTCCCTTAAGTATTTTTTTTTCAACAAATGTTTCAAAATCAAAAATCCGAATAGATCCATCACCACATCCAATGGCTGCCTCTTTCAAAATAATGTTGAAATCTATACTGCGTATCTTTTTATCACAAAGTTTCAATGAAGCGATAAGTGAGAAATCGTTGATTGACCAAACTGAAAGTGTACCATCACCAGCCACTGCCCAGAAGCATTCTTCTTCCGGAAGATATTGGATATCATAAATGGATAGCCGATGAAGTTGTAAAAGCTTTATTTCTTCATTCTTATTGAGATCAATAACATGGATACCTCCTGCTGACTGACCAACAAGTAATATGTTTCTATCCGGAATATATTTCAATGCCATGGCTTTGGCAGGTAACCTGGCAATAACTTTGTTTTGCTCTTGCTCTTTAATATTCCATTCTACCACCAAGTTATCACTGCTCCCGGAGTAAAAAAGGTATGCATCATGCGCAGGTTCCAATGTAAAAATAGCCCCTTCGTGCCCAATAAATTGACCTGCCTTTTCTATTTGTATTTTTGTAAGTACGGTCGTCATAAGAGATGCATACGATCTTTCTTGTTTAGTAATTCTTCTTTTGTTTCTCTGTGGTCCGGATCATTCACACAACAATCTACCGGACAAACCGCAGCACACTGTGGTTCATCATGAAAACCGACACATTCGGTACACTTATCAGGGGTGATATAATATACATCGACACTGATCGGTGCAAAACGCTGATCGGTATTCACCAAGGTTCCATCCATCAGGGTAAAACTTCCTTTAATGGTAGTTCCATCTGCAATGGCCCAATCAACACCAGATTCATAAATTGCATTATTAGGGCATTCGGGCTCACATGCTCCACAGTTAATACATTCATCTGTTATCAATATTGCCATAGTAATGAATTTTAGTAATCAAAATCTAATTTAAAAGCTCATTGGCATTTTCCTCAATAATATTCTGCAAAATAGAAGAAATATTCTTTTCGTTTTTCACCATATCTGCAAGTGTTACCTTATCCAGCAACTTATCAAGTGTAGCCTGCATCATCGACCAGAGCGATCGGATGGAGCAGTCCACTGAATTGGTGCATAGCTTAAGCATTCCTGCATGACTATCACAGAATCTTTTATCAAAGAATCTTCCGCCCAAAGCCTTCAACGCATCATTTATAGTAATAGAATGAGCAGGTTTTGCCAGTATATATCCGCCTATATGTCCTCTTGTACTGTTAATCAATCCCTTCATGCGAAGTACCCGGGTCAATTTAGCAACATAGTTTGTAGATAACCCTTCTGATTCACTTAGTTGACGAATACTTAGTCCTGTCTCTTCCTTGCAGCGGGTTATCCTTACCATTATTCTTAAACCATATTCGACCTGGGCTGTAATTTTCATAATTTATTTTTAATTTATTTTCTATATTGAGTTTACTATTTCAAGCAAAGGTCAAAAAGAAAAACATAGCGTAACTACCCAGGTGGATTCGATGCTAAAATGAACAACTTATATTTAAACGCATTAACACGGCGGAGTAGTTACAACTTAGCTTATTTGGCGGTTTTTCGATAACCTTTTTATAAAATATAAATATAAAATAAAAAGACAGTCACTATTTATTATTTATCATTAGAAACATCAGTATAGCAACCGTATTTACCTTGTGTAATTTTTTCAAAATCTTTCCCAGGAATTGATGGCCCTGTATTATTACACTCTTTATTAAAAATAGTTGCTAATTCATTAGCAATGCTTTCCGCTGAGTGTCCGGAAATATCGGATCGTTTAAAAATTACCAGCGGCCCGCCATTTCTAAAAAGAGCAATGTGAGGTGAAGAAGTCTGATGATTGGGAAGATATTTATCCCTGTACCGGTCAACCGCATCTTTTTCCATTCCACCAAATAGTGTGTAAAGCTCATCAGGGATAATACCATTTTGCAATGCCACCATTACAGCTGGCCGTGCACTACCTGCCGAACAACCGCATACAGAGTTTATTACAACAAGTATCGTTTTGTCATCATTTCTGTCTAATGCCTTATCTACGTCTTCAGGCGTTAATAATTCTTTGCAACCTACGGATGTTAGTTCATCTCTCATAGGCTGAACAGTAACAGAATCGTAGGTTGGTTGCTGTGTGATTTTTTTGAAATTTGATATTTCCATTTTCTTATTATTTAGTTATCTGGTTATTAATTAAATTAATTTACATCATTCCAGTTTCAAGTTTAGCCACTTCACTCATCATGTCTTTTGACCAGGACGGTTCCCAAACTACTTCTACTTTAGAACTGCACACTCCCTGAATATTTCTGATCTTCTCCTCCACTTCTGGGGGAAGCGTTCCGGCTACCGGACAGAAAGGCGAGGTTAGTGTCATTTTGGTGTGCACATTAGCTTTATCATCAATGTTGATTTCATAGACCAACCCTAAATCATAGATATTGGTAGGTATTTCAGGGTCAAAGCAGGTTTTCAAAACATCTATGACCTTTATTTCCAATGCTATGTTATCTGCTATTTCCATAATTATTTCTATTATTTGTAATTATATTTATTTGTATTCAATGCTGCAATTATGGTATGCCATCCTTAGTGGCCTAATACTTCAACTCTTTCTTTCAATGAGGCCGCACTCAAATTCTTTATACATTCAATTACATTTTGTGCTAACTCTTTAAATATTTTACCTTCTATCGTATTTTCATTTAACGCTGCCGGAACTCCAAAATCCCCTGCTTCCCGTATTCTTGTTATCAAAGGGATTTGACCCAATAGTGGAACATTCATTTTTTCGGCTAACTTTTTGGCACCATCTTTTCCAAATATGTAATCTTTTTTATCCGGATTATCTTCCGGTATATAATATGCCATATTTTCAATCAATCCAAGCACGGCTACATTAATTGTGGGTAACTGAAACATATTTATACCTTTTCTGGCATCAGCCAGGGCTACTTCTTGTGGCGTACTGACCACAATAACCCCCGAAAGCGGGATTTTATCTACCAGCGTCAAATGAATATCGCCTGTGCCTGGCGGAAGATCCACAAGCAGATAATCCAAACTACCCCAATCTGCATCTTGAAATAATTGAGTAACGGCTTTGGAGACCATGGGACCACGCCAGGGAACTGCCTGCGATGCTTCAGCAAAAAAACCAATAGATAAAATTCCTACTCCGTGAGATACAATAGGTTCTATAAGCATTCGGCCTGCGGCACTCGAAACTATCGGCTTTCTATTCACGAGACCAAACATAAGTGGCATTGATGGGCCATAAATATCGGCATCCATCAACCCAACCTTTGCGCCAGTGAGGGTTAATGCCACTGCTAGATTCGCTGCAACAGTAGATTTGCCCACACCACCTTTGCCAGAGGCAATAGCAATAATATGTTTAACACCGGGCAATATCGTTCTAAGTTCCGGCGCTCTATCTTTAAAACCTGGAAGGGCCTGCATATCTATATTCAATTTAATATCCTTACCAAGTGATTTGAAAAGACTATCTATACAAGCATCTTTTACTATCTTTTTACTATTCATAGCGGGGCTGCTAGTCTTAACGATAAAGCTGATTGTGTTCCCTTCAATATAAATAGCGCTCACTAATCCTAATTCAACAATACTTCTCTTGAGGTCAGGCTCAATAACTTTAGTCAGTATTTTTATAATATCTTCTTTAGTTATTTCAGACATTTTGTTTATCAGTTTAATAGGTCACTATTTGCTTCCGGCAATTACTTAAATTTATTTTGAATCATCTGTTCTACTTTTTCCCTCACAGGTTCAATGTTAATTAACCCGGTTATCTCCGTTAAAAAAGCTTGTTTTAAAATTGATATAGCTTCATTTTTAGAAAGCCCTCTGGAACGCATATAATACAGTGAATCTTCATTCAGTTGCCCGATAGTTGCACCGTGACTGCATTTAACATCATCTGCAAAAATCTCCAATTGGGGCTTACTATTCATCGAGGCTGATTTTGATAATACAAGGCTATGGTTTTTCTGAAAAGCATTTGTCTTTTGTGCATCTGGCCGTACCATTATTTTACCATTAAATACTCCTTTAGCACTATCTGTAAGAATTCCTTTATACAACTCGTTGCTTTTACAATTCGGATATGCATGATCTATAAAAGTTTGATTATCTATATGCTGCTTATCCATGCCAACGTAAATGCCATAAAAATTAGTAGTCGTTCCACTATCCTTTAAAATGGAACTAAGGTTGTTCCTTACTAATTTTCCACCCAGATCAATTACATAAGAACTGTATGTGCTTTCACGCATTTGTTCAACTTCTGTGTTATTGATAAAAAACGCATTCTCTCCTTCATCCTGTATTCTATAATGATCAAATACCGAATTTCTTTCTAGAAGTAACTGGTTAACCGTATTTGTAAAATAAGTTTGTTGGGAATTATTAAGAGGGTGATAGGTTTCAATAACCGTAAGCTTACTATTTTCTCCAATTATAATTATTTTTTGCGGGCTAATAACTACAGGTTCATCTTTTGTAAAAGCTATGTTGAGAATATGAACCGGACGATCCAAAACAACTCCATCAGGCACATAAATAAAAATTCCATTTTGAGCGAATGCGGTATTTAATACAATGAAGGGATTCATTTCTTTGCTCGCCCATTTAGTCAAATATTCGGAAGCTATTGCTTTTGTGGGCCCATCTTCCTGCAAACAAGATGGAATATCCTGAACTATAACTTTTTTCGATAATTCGTCCTTTGATGAAAGGGTTTTATCGTATTTGCCATTCACAAAAACGAGCAAGTATGTATCCAGGCCTTCAAAAAGAAAAGGGCTTATATCCGCTGTTGTTATATCAACAAATTTGGGCTGATGGTACTGCGGCTGGAGTAACTCAGTAACATTAGTATATTTCCAATCCTCATTTCTCCTGGTTGGAAAATACACGTCCTTACTTAACCGCTGTATCGCTGTTTTTTGTATAGTATGCCCTGCATAGTTTTTCCGTCCGTTTAACGTATTTTGATATAGACGAAACAGTTCGATAAACTTTTCATTGCTATCTTTTTTATCTGGTGTATTTATATTTGTCATACTTATATTCTTTTTATTTAAAATGTTCATTGTCCTTCTGATTCATTAGAACATGAGCACATCTTAAAATCAAATTGTTGTTAATTCTTCTACTTCTTCCTTTATCCAATCGTATCCTTTTTCTTCCAGCTTCAATGCTAAATTTTTGTCACCTGATTTAACGATTTGGCCATTGTATAAAACATGGACGAAATCGGGGATAATGTAATCGAGTAACCGTTGGTAGTGCGTAATTACTATAAAAGCGTTATCTTTTGTACGTAACTTGTTCACACCATTGGCAACTATTTTCAGTGCGTCAATATCAAGTCCCGAATCAGTTTCATCCAGAACCGCAAGCTTTGGTTCTAATACCGCCAGTTGTAAAATTTCATTTCGTTTCTTTTCTCCGCCTGAAAATCCCTGATTTAGAGAACGGCTTAAAAAATTGTCCTCCATCTCCACCATCTTCGCCATCTCTTTGATAAAAGTTATCATTTCCTTTGCGCTTAGTTCTTTCTTCTTCTGATGTTTTCTAACCGCGGTAATGGTATGTTTAAGAAAGTTTGCGGTACTTACGCCAGGTATTTCTATCGGATATTGAAATGCCTGAAATATACCTTCCCTGGCACGTTCATCAACTGATAATTCGAGAAGGTCTTTACCCATATAGGTAATGCTACCATCTGTAATCTTATAGCCTTCACGACCGGCTAAAACATGTGCCAGTGTACTTTTACCGCCTCCGTTTGGCCCCATTATGGCGTGCACTTCGCCAGCATTTACTTGAAGGTTAATACCATTCAATATCTTCTTTCCTTCAATTTCAGCGTGTAAATTTTTTATAATTAACATGTTTTTTATTTTTGGTTACAGATTGGCGGATTGTTTTTTGATTATTCTATTTTTTAGTTTATTGATATTTTTTTTAAATAATTTATAAATCGAGCTAATTGTTACTTGTTGAAATACATTTACCCTACACTACCTTCTAAACTTACCGCAAGTAATTTTTGTGCTTCCACTGCAAATTCCATAGGCAATTCTTTAAACACATCCTTGCAATACCCATTAACAATAAGATTAATCGCATCTTCCTGTTTCAATCCTCTTTGCATACAGTAATAAAGCTGGTCTTCGCCTACTTTAGAAGTTGTGGCTTCGTGTTCAATTTGAGCTGTTTCATTATCTATTTCGAGATATGGGAAGGTATTTGCGCCACATTTGTCTCCCATTAATAAGGAATCACATTGCGAAAAGTTTTTAGCATTTTCGGCATTTTTTCCTACTTTAACCAATCCTCTGTACGAGTTATTGCTTTTGCCTGCTGAGATACCTTTGGAAATAATAGTACTACTGGTATTTTTACCAATATGCCACATCTTAGTACCTGTATCGGCTTGTTGTAAATTATTGGTAACTGCAACAGAATAAAACTCACCAGTTGAGTAATCGCCTTTTAAAATGCAACTTGGATATTTCCATGTAATGGCAGAACCTGCTTCAACCTGTGTCCAACTGATTTTCGATCTTATTCCTGCGCACAATCCTCTTTTGGTTACGAAGTTATAGATGCCGCCTTTTCCGTCTTTATCGCCAGGATACCAATTCTGAATGGTGGAATATTTTATTTGAGCATCGTCAAGCGCTATGAGTTCAACCACTGCCGCATGCAATTGATTTTCATCTCTCATTGGAGCGGTGCATCCTTCCAGATAGCTAACATAACTACCTGCTTCAGCTACAATTAGTGTTCTTTCAAACTGTCCTGATCCTTCGGCATTGATACGGAAATAAGTTGACAACTCCATTGGACACCTAACGCCTTTTGGAATATAACAAAACGAACCGTCGGTAAACACGGCAGAATTAAGTGCAGCATAAAAATTATCAGTGGAGGGAACAACCATTCCTATATATTTTCTTACTAACTCCGGATGTTCTTTCACTGCATCGCCAAACGAGCAAAAGATGATTCCTAATTTGGATAGCGCTTCTTTAAATGTGGTAATAACAGATACACTGTCAATTACTATATCAACGGCAACTCCTGTCAAGCGTTTTTGTTCTCCTATAGAAATACCCAGTTTTTCAAAAGTTTTTAATAGTTCAGGATCTGCTTCATCCAGGCTGTTGAGTATATTTTTACTTTTTGGCGCAGCATAATAAATTATGTCCTGGTAATTTATTGAGGGGTATTTTATATTCGGCCATTTAGGTTCAGCCATTGTCTCCCAATGCCTAAAAGCTTTTAGACGCCAGTCGAGTAACCATTGAGGTTCATCCTTTTTAGAAGATATTAAGCGAATGATATCTTCATTTAAACCCTTTGGAATAAGTTCAGTATCAATATTACTGGTAAAGCCATATTTATAATCACTTCTGGTATAATCTTCAAGGGTTGTGGCAGATGATTCTTTGCTCATGATTTACAGAATGTATGATAGTTAATTCAAACTTTGAATACAAAGCTACACAAATATATTCATTATATACTAAAAAGTATAAATTAAATTGGATATTGGTATGACATGCAAATCATTTGAAAGTTGATCAACTAACTAAACACTTTTCTCCGATGTATTTACATTGCTATTTTTAAGTTTCTGATTGCCTTGCTCAACAAATTAATAATTCATTCCCACTAATTTGCCTGCAAAACCAAGAATTTTTATACCGAAATCAGATGGACTCCTGGAAATAATTTCATGTCGATAATTGTTCATCAGAATCGACATATACAACATCGTTTTCATGTTCATCTTAGAAGCAGATTCAGTACGCCGAGGATGCCGTGCATAATATTTGCTGACGACAGCAGAAACAAATTCTAAAATATAAAAATTAAAAATTGTGAAATGATCATTAAAAGAATTATTTTAATGCACTAAATAAAATAAAATGAAAATTAAATTAATGTTTACAGCTTTTACAGTAAAATCTTTTATTGTTATCATTTTCATCATTGTTGGATTCGCTGGCTTTAGCAAATGCTTTGCTCAATCTATAGTGGGAAAATGGAATGGTGTTACTGTAAAAAATTATTTTAGCACTCAGTATGCTAAAGTTACAGGTAAATCAATGGAAGAAAAAACGGTAAAGGAAGCCGGCAATTCATCGATTGAATACAAATCAGATCATACATTTATAATGACCTTCTCCGCACTCAATGATCCTGCAGTTACAACAATGAAAGGTTCATGGACCTTAACCGGAGATCAACTGAAATCACTTTTAGAACCAACATATAATCCACAAAAATTAACAACAACAGCTACAGTTTCAATTACTGGAAATACTTTAATTACGACAGCAGTGATGCCACCTCCATCCAGGATAAGCAAAACAACTTCCACCAGTATAAGAATGTAATAGTACGTTTAAACAATCATAAACTAATAATATGGAAAATAAAAAAGATAGCCCGGGAGTTTACATTCCGCCGCCTTTAATCTATGTATTGATTTTTTTTACTGCTACCTTTATCCAAAAGAAAATTTTGATTGATAATTCAATATTTAATTTACAGATAACAAAGATTGCAGGAATATTATTTCTAATGGTATCATTATTATTTCTTGTTTCAAGTTTGAGACAATTTTTTATAAGTAAAAACACATTGACACCTATAAAACCTGCATCCTCTCTTCAAGCCAAGGGGATTTACAGCATTACCAGAAATCCCATGTATGTTAGTTTAGTTCTTATTTACTCAGGCATAAGCTGTTTTGTTGGAAATTGGTGGAACATTATCTTGTTTCCCCTTAGTTCTGCTAATCGTTCAGGAATATATTATTAAACGTGAAGAGAAATATTTGGTACGGAGGTTTGGACAAGAATACTTTGTTTACAAATCAAAAGTAAGGAGGTGGCTTTAATGGCTATTATTCCTTATAAAACACAGCTCCCTGATGGGGAGCCGTTTTTACCAAACTAACAGTATCTAAGAAAAGCGGTAAGCAAAGCAAAGATATCTTTCTATACGAAGGCGGCAATACTACTTTAGTAGAACCGTAGCATCTTAAATTAAGGGCAATGACTGTCGCTGTAATAAATTATTGATCACCAGATCTACAAAAAGCGAACGTTTGCAACCGGCATATAAGGTACGTCTGATATTATTAACAGATAATTCGATAGCAACCTTGGAATACTGGGGGTAATGAAGGTTAATTTTCTGCACCAGAAAATCTATTTCAAATGGATCCGTTGGTAAGAAAATATCAGGATTCTGCGCTTTACAAATTTTATATTCTTCATACGGGGACCAGGATCCAGAAAGGATAAGATTTACAGACATAACCATACATTTATGCTCCCAAAATTATGTTTTCCCGCTCGGGTAAACAACCGTGTTGATACGGTAATTTGCCCGTAAGTGTACCGTATTTCAATCACTGGTATAAAAAGCTCAGGCTATCTCAAGGTATTGTGTGTATACATACCCTTCCTTTCCATCGTCTGTTTTGATAAGGCTCCACTGGTCATTGGCCCTGCTAAGCACAGTAACCATTTCATGGTGAGCGGCCTTACCCACTACCGGCTGATCCGTGCCTGGGCCCTTACGGATATTTAAATTGGAAGACTGCGTAACAACCTTTGCTTTTGATCCTGCAGAGGCCGAAACATTAACATTAAGGATAAGATCACCTGCCCTGAAATCAGGGTCAATGGTGTTATACACGGCCCAAAGCTGGTCCTTCACGGCCCCATTTGGTGCGTCACCATCAATATATAATATATTATCCTGTTCCCTGACCTTCAGGGAGGAAACTCCCGAATTCTTCGCCGTGTCAACGAGTTGTTTATATTTATTCTGAAGTGACATGTTTAATTATTTAATAGTGAGGTTATTAGTGATCTTTTTAGGATGCAGGGAATGCAGCGACATCATCAGCCTGGGCAGCTGACTTCTTTTGATTTCACCAGTTAATGTGATCACCCCACTATCGATTGCCGTATGAACAAGTGGAAAATCTTTTGTGGCATCCTTAATTCCTGCCTGCAGGGAATCGGTGGATTCGATTTGTACCGCCGTAGTAGAATTGGTAGAAATAGCTGTGTCCGGAGCAGTAGCACTTGCAGGAGAAGGAGCCTGCGGATCGGTTTGAGTTTTCGATTTACATGCCGTAAATAATGTCCCGGACATTAACAGGAAGCTTAGGAATATACGTGAAAGTGTAATTTTTTTCATGGTAGAAATTTATAATGAACAATGACAGTTTAACTGTAAAAATCATGCCTTTGGGCATGGCTTCAACGTGATGCTCCGTTAAGGCAATCGAATTAATGCTTCTTTAAAAAAGAAATTATTTCTTCAGTAAATATAACCGCGCCCTTTCTGGTCAGGTGACTGTAATCAAAATAATAGGCAGGGTCCCTGAATTCTTTTCTGGAAGAATCATAAAACATAAAGGAAGCCTTACCAGCGGCTAAAGATTCCAGCCGGTCTGAAGATGCCTGAGGAGAATGAAAATAATTTGGAGGAAAGGCCAGTATCAACTGAATATTATTTTTATTACACCGGTCGATAAATGAAATAAATGCTGCCAGTTTAATTTTATCTTCACTGGCTATAGAATAATTATGTGTAGTGGCATCATAATAGCCACTGAATTTCGGGCTCTGGAAAGAAACAGGCATGGACCCGTCATTGAATACCGTGTCAATGGATGAAAACTTTTTCTTGTAAACCAAAAAGTTATTAAGGTTAAGCTGATGCAAAACAAATAGTTTCATCATCACTTTATTTTTTATACCCTTCTCTACTAAAGTTTCTCTTACAGGTTCATATTTAACAAGCGGGAACAGGCGATCGTACCTGAATTTAATCGAAGCCAGTTCCGGCAATTCAAAGGCTCCATCTACTACCAGTATCACCGTTTCAGGCTTGGGATTGAATTTCAGGGTTTGTTCCAAAAGATAATCATGAAATTCAATATTCGATCCGGGATAGGAAAGATTAAATGCTTTTTTACCAAGGGAGTCAGTAATCTGCTGCGCAATAACGTTCCTGGCGCCACGTGAAGATCCGAACACGAGTATTTTTGCGTCTATCTGTTTATTGATGATCTGCTCCAGCCGCTTATCCGCTTCAAAACCGGCAGAAACGTTTCTCACAACAATAAAGCATTTATCGATAATAAAAAATATTATAAAAAATATGACCAACCTCTTAAGAAATTGTTTCATTTCTAAAATTGAAAATAAATGAATTGTTGTTCCTTACCAGAGAAAATAAACATCATCGTTATAATAAGATAATAAAATCCCCAGCGGAGAACTGCAGGCTTCTTTAGAAAAGTAGTTTCAATTCCATACCTGTTTTCTCTTCCGAACCATTCGATGGTCATTAAAAAAGCAATCAGCACGCAAAGTATTTCCCACCGGACGGTTGACAATTGTTCAGGAACCGAAAACATTGATTTACTGAACATTTCACCTATATACTGAAAGGCATGATGAATGGAATTAGCCCTGAAAAAGATCCACGCAAAGACAGTTAGCAAAAACGTCACAGCTATATTCAGAAAATCCTTCAGTGTTGGCAGTGTTCTTCCGACGGCTACGATATCCAGGTTATCCCTGTTCCTGTCCAGTATCATCAAAGGAAGAAAATAAAATGCGTTAAGGGCTCCCCAAACGATAAATGTCCAGTTTGCCCCGTGCCAGAATCCACTGACTAGAAAAATTATAAAAGTGTTCCTGATCTTCATCCAGGTGCCGCCCTTGCTGCCACCAAGGGGGAAGTATAAATAATCACGGAACCATTTGGAAAGGGAGATATGCCACCTTCGCCAGAATTCAGCGATGTCCCGGGAGAAGTAAGGAAAGGCAAAATTTCTGAGCAATTCTATGCCGAACAGCCTGGCACAACCCAGTGCAATATCGGAGTACCCTGAGAAGTCACAGTATATCTGGAACGCAAAAAATACAGCTCCAACCAGGTGCGTGCTTCCTGAATGGTCGAGGGGATTATTAAAAGCAGCGTTAGCATATTCAGCGCAGGTATCCGCAATGACTATTTTTTTAAACAATCCCCAGAGTATCTGCCTCAACCCGTCTTTTGCCACGGCTAAGCTGAAGTTTCTTGGCTTTTCTATCTGGGGCAGCAAATGCGTGGCACGTTCGATCGGACCCGCAACCAGCAATGGAAAAAAGCTTACGAAAACCGCATAATCAACGAAGTTCTTTGTTGGGGTGATCCGCTGTTTATATATATCCAGGATATATGACAACCCATGAAAAGTGTAAAATGATATGCCTACGGGAAGGATTATCTTAAGTGTCCAGAGGTCCGTTTTTACGCCAAATTCACCTAGCAGGTCAGCAAATGAAGCGGCAAAAAAGTTGTAATATTTAAAAACACCAAGAAAAGAGAGGTTTACCAGCACACTCAGCCACATCCAGAAGGTTCGCATACGCTGGCTTTTGGCGCTTTCGATCTGCAGGCCGCTAAAAAAATCCAGGCAGGTGGAAAAGAAAAGGAGCGCCAGAAACCGGTAATCCCAGTAAGCATAGAAGAAATAACTGGCAACCAGCAGTAAAATGTTCTGATAGGTAAGATTTTTATTGAAAACAAACCAATAAAGGATAAAAACCACCGGCAGAAAAATAGCAAACTCAAGGGAATTAAAAAACATTGCTTTTTTCTGCTTTAATATAATAATAAGGGTGACAGGCTAAAATATATATCCGGATAAGTAGTAATCAGCATAGGCTACAAAAATAGTGTTTTTATAGCCTTATGCAAATCTCCAGGCATTTACTTTGCTGTTCCGGTACACAGACCAGGATTGAAAGGCCAACAGGTCCTCGCAGGACCCGTAATATAAAGCATCCGGATTAATGGTCCGGATGCATTTATATTATTATTTATTCTTCATTTGAAATCGATTCCATGTCGATCACAAATCGGTAACGCACTTCTTCCTTTTCCATTTTTTTAAATGCATCATTAATGTCCTGAATCTTTATCATTTCTATATCCGGTGCAATGTTATGTTTAGCACAAAAATCAAGTACTTCCTGTGTTTCTGCAATGCTGCCGATCAACGACCCGGCAACGCTCCTGCGGTGAAAGGCGACTTCCATATTATCGGTGGCCTTTTTATATGGAGCCAGTACACCTACAGCTACAATTGTTCCGTTACGTTTAAGCATCGAGATATACTTATTGATATCATAAGGGTCGGGAATAGTGTTCAGTATAAAATCAAAAGAAAGATCAGCACGTTTCATGTCTTCCTGATTATCTGAAACAATTACCTCCACTGCGCCCATCCTGATGGCATCCGCTCTTTTTTCTTCATGTGAGGTAATTACCGACACCTCCGCCCCCATCGCCGTTGCCAGTTTAACTGCCATATGTCCTAACCCACCCAGACCCACTACGCCAACTTTATGACCCGATTTAATATTCCAGTGTTTGAGTGGAGAATAGGTGGTAACGCCCGCACACAGAATAGGAGCGGCTGACTTGATGTCCATTGCATCGGGAATTTTCAGCACAAAATTTTCTTTAACAGTGATCATTTCAGAATAACCCCCATAAGTATTTGAGCCGTCCGGTACCATCGGGCCATTATAGGTAGCTGTCCAGCTGTGGGGGCCTTCACAGTATTGCTCATCTCCTTCCCGGCACGGAGCACAGCTTCCGCAGGAATCAATCATACAACCCACTCCTACGACGTCACCGGTCCTGAATTTTGTAACTGATGGGCCTGCGACCGTTACCCGGCCAACGATCTCATGACCCGGAACACAGGGATAAATCGTATTTTTCCAGTCATTCTTTACCTGGTGAAGATCCGAATGACACACGCCGCAGTATAAGATCTTTATCTGCACCTCATCATTGGCAACTGGTTGCCTTTCAAATTCTATCAGGGATAAACTACTGAATATTGACCCTGACGCACCATAACCCTTTGTTTTGATAGTTTCCATTGTAATAATTTTAAAATTAAATGCTTATATGACCATCTAATAAAAACTTTGTGCCATAACAATTAACCTGGTTATTGAAACTTGTTTTGGTATTTCGCTGAAAGGAATAGTAATTGCGTACTAATGTTGACCTCCTGATATTAACAACAGCCCTTATGAGTGCAGCAAAAACACCCGTAGACAAGCCATTTCTCACTAAAAAACTGGACAATTTCTTTTTAAGCTGCTACCATGGCTTCGCTTTTGTAATTCGTTTTTTCAAAGAGGCCTGGAAACCTCCGTATGAAGGAAGTGAAATCTTAAGACAGTGCTACCAGATAGGATACAAATCACTGGGACTCATCACGCTCACCGGCTTCATTACAGGCCTGGTTTTCACCAAACAATCGCGCCCGTCACTTTCAGAATTCGGAGCCGCTTCGTGGCTTCCTTCTCTGGTAGCCATTGCCATGATCAGGGCTCTGGCGCCGCTGGTTACCTCCCTGATCTGTGCCGGCAAGGTTGGCTCGAGCCTGGGTGCTGAACTGGGTTCGATGCGGGTAACAGAGCAGATCGACGCGATGGAAGTATCGGCTGCAAATCCATTTAAATATTTAGTGGTGAGCCGTGTGCTGGCGACCACTTTTACCATACCACTTTTAATGTGCTACACTGCTTTTGTAGGAATGATGGGATCATTTGTAGATGTGCATATTTCTGAACAGACAAGCCTGATGTTGTTTTTTGAGAAAGCATTCGAGCGAATTACTTTCCTTGACTTCATTTCCTCGGTCGTTAAAGCCACAGCTTATGGATTCACAATCGGGATTGTGGGATGTTATCAGGGATATTACGCCTCGCAGGGAACCGAAGGAGTAGGAAAAGCTGCAAATACATCCGTGGTGCTTTCCATGTTCCTCATATTTATCGAAGAGATCGTAATTGTTCAGATTGTAAACGGCATGAGAACTCCCTGATTATGGAAACTTCAATACCAGGAAAAGCAGAGGTCATTACCATCCGGGGACTATATAAGTCCTTTGGAGAAAATCACGTGCTCAGGGGCGTGGACATTGACCTTTTTGAAAAAGAGAACGTCGTGGTGCTGGGCAGATCGGGATCGGGCAAATCCGTACTGATCAAGATCATTGCCGGACTTTTAAAACCAGAGGCAGGAACGGTACTAGTGATGGGCAAGGAAGTAGATACATTAAAAGGTGAAGACCTCCGGCAGCTACGGCTAAAAATCGGATTTTCTTTCCAGAACAGTGCCCTATATGATAGCATGACCGTGCAGGAAAACCTTGAATTTCCATTAGTGCGCAACCGGAAGCACCTGGGTCGTAAACAAATTACTGAAGCAGTAGAACGGGTACTGGATGCGGTTGGACTGTTAAATACAAAAAAACAAATGCCTGCCGAACTATCAGGAGGACAGAGAAAGCGGATTGGTATTGCACGCACGCTGATCCTGGAGCCTGCGGTAATGTTATATGATGAGCCAACTGCCGGTCTCGATCCCATCACCTGTATTGAGATCAATAACCTGATCAATGAAGTGAAATTACGTTTTAATACCAGCGCGATCGTCATAACGCACGACCTTACCTGTGCCAAATCCACCGGGGACCGCGTGGCCATGCTGCTTGACGGAATATTTTTAAAAGAAGGAACATTTGAAGAAGTCTTTAACAGTGACGACGAGCGGATCAGGAATTTTTATAATTATAATTTTATACAACAGGTATGAGCACAGAAAATAAAAAGAAAGGAGTCATTGTAGGACTGTTTGTTTTTTTTGGCCTTGTAATTATCATTGCAGCTGTGCTTACATTGGGCGCTCAGAAAAAAACCTTTGTTACGGCAATTCATCTGCGGGCAGTATTTAAGGATGTAAATGGCCTGGCTATCGGGAACAATGTCTGGTTTTCCGGTGTAAAGATCGGTACCATTAAAAGTATCAACTTCGCGCCCGATGCCAGTATTGTGGTACTGATGAATATCGAAGAAAAAGTAAAGCAGTATATCCACCAGGATTCGAAGGCCAAAATCGGTTCGGATGGACTGATAGGCAACAAGATCGTAGTTATATATGGAGGAACCGCAGGATCGCCGCAGGTGCAGGAAGATTCAAAACTGACCGCAGAAGGGGGGCTGGATCCTGAACAGATCATGACCACCTTACAGGCAAATAATAAGAACTTACTGGAGATCACCGGCAATTTTAAAGTAATCACTGAAAGGCTCTCTTCGGGCAAAGGATCCGTAGGAAAATTACTCACTGATGAATCGGTTTATAATGATCTGAACGCTGCTATGATGAGCCTGAAAAGCGCCACCCTTCATGCAAATACTATTAGCAAAGATCTGTCAGCCTATACCGAAAGATTAAAAACAAAGGGATCGCTTGCGGACGATCTCGTTTCCGATACTATTTTATTCAGCAGATTAAGAGCCACCGTTTCTCAGATGAATACAGTAGCTGGTAAAGCAAATGACATAGTGGAAAATCTCTCCCAGGCCAGCAGCCAGATCAATAATTCCAAAACACCCGTAGGAACATTGCTCCATGATGAGCATGCCGCAAATGATTTAAAGGCCACATTGAAAAATCTTTCCTCAGGATCGGCGAAGCTGGATGAGAATATGGAAGCATTACAGCATAATTTTTTATTCAGGGGATTCTTCAGAAGAAAAGCAAAACTGGAAAATAAATAAGTCTATTTAATAATAGAAAAATCCAGGGGAAAGTTTATTTTAAAGGCCACATTTCTACCCATATTATAGATACCATAATGTCCTGATGGTGAATTTTTATAAAATTCAAAGTATTTCAGCCGGCTGAGATGATCCTGATAAGCTACGTCAAACAGATTATTGGCCATCACCGACACATTAAAAATTATTTTTCCCTTCCTGTTTGTAACGCCTGTCCCAATACCTGCGTTGAAAAGCGCATAGCCGGTGGTAGCTGTTTCTGTATTATCGGCCAGGTAAACCCTGCCCTGTTTTCCATAATACGCTACCTGGGCCTTGACAAATCCATTAATAAAATGGTGTTGTTTATTTTCAAATCCATACCGTATCTCCGATACACCATGCAAGGGTGGAATGAAGGGAACAAATTTGTTGCTGTCCGTTTTAAGGTTCGCAGGAATATTTTTATTGATCCCATATACAACCGATATGCTGTTTTCAAAATGCAAAGCCTTTACCGGGTGCACGTCTATGCTTAATTCACCTCCGTAAAGATTCGCTTTTCCCTGCCTGAACTTGTAGGTTTGATTGTTGGGCACTATAACAGAATCGGTTCCCGCGGCATTCAATAAACGTTGATTAAATATGTAGTTAGATATCGTATTATTAAAGATACTTAAATTAATTGCAGCATACTTTGTATTAAATTCGAACCCGATATCTTCCTGCAGACTGAACTCGGGCTTAAGATTTCCATTCCCTATCTGGTAAATATTGGTTCCGGGATGAGGACCGTTCGCAGATATCTCTGCAATGTTCGGGGCACGGAAACCGCGGGAAACATTTGCTTTCACAGAAATATGATCTGAAAAATTATAGGTGGCTCCTATACTCCCTGATGCGCCCGAAAAATTATGTTTATAGTTAAAGAATGGATTAGAGGCACCTGACGTATCAGACCCATACACCGGTTTTGGCAAACCGGTGTATGGGTCTGTGCCTACGTACAAAGCGTTGTTGCTGAAAGAACGCGTGTCATATCTTATGCCGCCAGCGATATCCAGTTGGCTGAATGTTTTTTTGATCAATGCAAAAGGTCCAAGATCAAACTGGTGATAGGAAGGAATTATAAATTCAGTTCCTTTTTCAACATTATTGTCCTGATACATGCCATTAATGCCAAACGTTAGGTTCCATCCGTCAAATTCCTGCAGGTGATAATTAAGATCATAGGACAATGTATTCAGCTGAAGGTAGAGACCAGCAATATCCTGAAACGGTGATTCGGGATGATTAAATTCACGGCGGACACTTCTCTGAAATCCGAGATTAAGTGCCAGCCGGCTGTTGCCTATATTAAAACTGTTCGTTGAATAAGCGCGAAAATGCTGCACATGCTGATGCAGGGAAGTAATGGTATAAGATCTTAATGCTTTGTTACTTACAATAGGCCGCACGCTGTCTGCTTCGGTAACCTGCTGGGTAAATTTTCTCGTTGCAGAATCCCTGCTGCCATCAGGAATTTCCTGGATATCGTCATACACGGAAAAACTCAGGTGAGAAAATCCCCATTTACGGTGAATACCCAAGGCAAGGCTTGCATCGGTTTCCCTGAACGCAGAATTAAATACCCTTCCGTCGTATTTGTTTTGATAATTTGTAGCGGTCTTGTGTGTGATCCTTCCCATCCATTCTATTTCGTTCCTGGCCCCGCCAAGCATTGCTGAACCTCCGAAAAGACCATTGTTTGACTGGTATTCAGCAACGATGTCGCCTGTCAGTTTTCCTTCTGAGGCGGAAGGTGTGGGAATTAAATTCACTACGCCTGCCAGCGCATCGGAACCATAACTCAGGCTGGCCGGACCTTTGATCACTTCTATCCTGTCCACATCGTACTGGTCCACTTCGATCCCGTGCTCATCCCCCCACTGCTGTCCTTCCTGCCTCACACCATTGTAGAGTGTTAGTATCCTGTTATAACCAAGCCCGCGTATAAAAGGTTTTGAAACGTTAGGTCCTGTTGTCAATGCATTTACACCCGGCACTTTAGAGATGGCATCAATAATATTGGTGCTTAGGTTTTGTGTGATGTAATTATGCGTAACCGCAACAATAGGTACAGGATTTCTTCTGATCTGTGTAGCTTTTGAGGTGCCGGTAACCACCACGGCATTGCCTTCAACGGCTTCATCGGCCAGTTCAAAATTTTCAATAGTGGTGCCATTTATGGTGATGAACCTGCTGAGCGTTTTAAAGCCTACATAGCTTACAGCGACGAGAAAACGTCCGCCAGGCAATAATTTAAATGAGTAATGTCCCGCTTCATCCGCCAATGTGCTCAGCTGAAGATCAGGTATGTATATAGTTGCTTTTGCCAGTGCGCCGTGCAATTTATTGTCTGAGATATTTCCGGATAAGGAACCAGACAGTAATCCGTTTTTTTTCGGCCTGGCTGGAATTACCTGTGCCGGAAGATTATTCTGAAGGAAGAAAAATAACAAAACTAACAGTGACCTGAAAAATAACCGCATGGCTAAAATTATGAAATATTTATACCGTCGCTGACGCGACAGGATGGGCGAATGTACAAAGATGCAACAATGTTGCAATATTATTTGTCAGTGAAAATATTTTTAACTATTAACGCCGGGGGGTCATATGTTAAAATAGAGCCCGGTCTTCCGTAATTAAGAAAAGATTCACTTATATTTAGATAAGGCAGATGATAAAAAAAATTATCTGATATTTGCGGAGTAAACCTCAAGAGTACGAATGGCGCCCTATATATTATATGCAGAAGATGATGAGGACGATCAGCTGGACATGAAACGGTTAATAGCCGACATCGATCCTTCCATGGTTCTTAAGATTTTTAACAACGGACTTGAACTGGTGCAATTTTTAACGAGCCTCAAGAATAATGAAACCAGACCGGTACTGATATTTTTAGATGTGAATATGCCCATCTGGGATGGTGTCAGAACATTGCAAACGCTCAAATCAGATGCTCACCTTAATAATATTCCGGTAATAATGTGGTCAACTTCCACGCTTCAGCGTGATATAGATCTGGCACAGCGCCTGGGCGCAACAGCTTTTATTACAAAGCCCATCCACCACGAAGAATGGGTAAAAGTAAAGGCTCAGCTTCCAAAATATTTTAATAATGCGAAGGTTCAGAGCGGAGTTATTTAAAGAGCCCTTTCATTTACTGTCCAAATTATTATCACCAGCATTGGTAATTCTTTTCAGTTTAAAGGCTGCTGCGCAGAACCGTTCTCCTTTATTACTTTCAGAAGCCATCCAGACAGGACTTCACCGGTACCAGGGTATTCTCGCCAAACAAAATATTATCAGGGCATCCGAAGCGCTGCTCAGGAACGCGGGAAACCAATACCTGCCTAATGTGGTTTTAGGGTTACAGCAGGATTACGGTACTGTCAACGGCCAGTATGGTCCACTGACGCCTTATGGTGTAACGGGTGTGTCCTCTTCTGGTCCAACTTATCCCAGCCAAAGCTGGAACGCTGCATTTGGCGCTACATACCTGATTAATACCAATTGGGAGGTCTTCACATTCGGAAAGCTTACAGCTCAGATCAGGTTATCGGAACAGCGGGTGAAAAGAGACTCCGCGGATTTCGTACAGGAAGAATTCATCCATGGGGTAAGGATATCTTCCGCCTACCTGAACCTCCTTATCGCCCAGCGGCTGATAAAAAATGCGGAGTCCAACCTCAACAGGGCAGCAAGGTTGCAGGCAGTGGTTCTTGCCAGGACCAAATCAGGATTGAATGCCGGAGTGGATTCCTCTGTTGCCAATGCGGAAGTATCAGCCGCGAAATTGTCTCTGATCAGTGCGGTTGGCAATGAACAACAACTGCGCAGCCAGTTAACTTTTCTTATCGATTCCACTTCCACCCAGGAAATTATGCTTGATTCTTCTTTCTTCAAAAATATTCCTGCTTTTGTTAATGATACTACCGGTAACATCATTCAAAATCCACAGGTAAAATATTACCAGGCAATAATTGATGAAAGCAGGTTTACCGCAAGTTATCTGAGAAAAAGTATTTTTCCCTCGCTCAATATTTTCGGTATCGGCCAGGGAAGAGGATCCGGATTTGACTACAATTACGCTCCTGAGTTTACTTCACGATATACTAAAAATTATTTTGCCGGCGTCAAACCAGGAAGAGCAAACTATGCCGCCGGTGTATCTGTTGCCTGGAATATTCTCAGCATAAAAAAAATAAAGGAACAGGTTAGCGCACAAAATTTTTTAACCGAAGCATACAAAAACCAGTCGGACCTCGTGAATTCCCAGCTAAAAAATCAGCTGGTACTTGCCAGCCAGCGGATTACCAACAGCCTGCAGAGCTTCAGGGAGGTTCCCATAGAATATAAAGCAGCGGCGGATGCTTACACACAAAAAAACGTCCTGTACAAAAATGGCCTTACAAATATCGTTGACCTGCAACAGGCGCTTTATGCGATCAACAAAGCCGAGACCGATATGAGCATCGCCTATATCAACGTGTGGCAGGCGCTTTTATTGAAAGCTGCCACATCAGGAGATTTCAATTTATTCCTCAGCCAGGTGAAATAAAAATGAGCTTATGAATTTAATAAGGGCCGCACTCAGAAAACCGATTACCATCCTGGTGATCGTAGCGGGCTTGTTTTTTTTTGGTATCAATGCGATCAGAACGATCAAGATCGACATCTTTCCCAATATAGATCTTCCTGTAATTTATTTATCCCATCCGTATGGTGGCTATACACCCGACCAGATGGAAGCTTACTTCGGAAAGAATTATGTGAACCTGCTGTTGTATGTTTCCGGAGTAAAAAGTATTGAAACAAAAAATATCCAGAGCCTCACGCTGATTAAGCTCAGCTTTTATGAGGGTACCAATATGGCGCAGGCGGCAGCGGAAGTTTCTGCATTCAGCAACCGCGCTCAGACCATATTTCCACCGGGAAGCAATCCTCCTTTTATTTTAAGGTTCGATGCATCGACATTGCCGGTAGGACAGCTGATATTAAGCAGTTCCAAACGCAATAACAATGAATTGCAGGACCTCGCCAACGTGTATGTACGCACAGGCTTCAGTAGCATTCCGGGACTGGTGGCCCCTGCTCCTTTCGGTGGTAATTCACGTACCGTCGTGATTAAAGCAAATCTTTCCGCCCTGCGTGCGCACAATCTTACTCCAGACCAACTCGTGGCGGCGCTCAGGGTGAACAATCAGGCCTCTCCAGCGGGGAATGTCCGGATTGGTGATAAAAATTATTTTACTCCTTCCAATACTACGCTCAAAGCGGTTAAAGATTTTGAAAACATTCCCTTATTTACCGGGCAGGTTCAAAACCTTTACCTGAAAGATGTCGCCACTATCGAAGATGGCGCGGACGTGACTTCGGGTTATGTACTGGTAAATGGTAAACGTTCGGTGTACCTGCCGATCACTAAATCTTCTACGGCCTCCACCTGGGAAGTAGTACAGAATTTAAAAGCGGCGATACCACGTTTTCAGGCATTACTGCCGGAAGACGTGAAGCTGACCTACGAATTCGACCAGTCCGTTTATGTAATTAATTCAGTTAAAAGTTTACTGACTGAAGGCGCCATAGGAGCTATTCTCACTGCGCTGATGGTGTTGTTGTTTTTAAAAGATCCCAGGGGGGCACTGATCGTTATTATTACTATTCCCATCTGTATCATATCCGGAGTTTTATTTTTATCATTGTTTCACCAGACCATCAATATCATGACGCTTAGCGGTCTCGCACTGGCCATTGGTATTCTGGTGGATGAATCGACGGTTACCATCGAGAATATTCACCGGCACATGGATATGGGCAAACCCAATGCCGTTGCCATCTGGGAAGCCTGCAGGGAAATAGCTTTTTCAAAATTGTTAATACTGTTATGTATCCTTGCAGTGTTTGCGCCTGCGTTTACTATGACCGGTATTCCCGGTTCCCTGTTCCTTCCGCTATCGCTGGCGATTGGTTTTTCCATGATCACTTCTTATCTCATGTCGCAGACACTCGTGCCGGTGCTGGCCAACTGGCTGATGAAACCACCTGCCAGTCACTCAAAAAAACAATCGGGTTTTGATAAGTTTCGCGACAGATTCATCCGGTTCATCAATAGAATAATGCCTTACAGGAAAGTCATCGTCATCTCATATATAGCCGTGGGGCTCTGTATCGCCGTGCTGTTTTTAAAAATTATCGGCAAGGACGTATTGCCAAAATCAAACTCGGGACAATTCCAGGTGAGGATAAGGGATGCGGATGGAACGAGAATTGAAAAAACCGAGAGAGATGTGCTGAAAGCACTCGATGTTTTGTATGGTATTACAGGAAAGGAAAATGTCGCCATTTCTTCCGCTATGGTAGGAATTCATGGTTCGCAGTTTTCTACTAATCCTATTTATTTGTTTATGGCAGGCCCGCAGGAGGCGGTGCTGCAGGTGGCACTTAAGGAAGATTATACAGTTAACCTGGATGAATTAAAAGATGAGTTCAGGAAAAAAATGAAAACGGCCATGCCAGATATAAAATTATCTTTTGAGCCGATTGAACTGACAGATAAGATCCTCAGCCAGGGATCACCGACACCGGTGGAAGTCAAAATCGCCGGAAAGAATAAAAAACAGAATGAAGTATACGCTTATAAGGTTGTTGATAAATTAAAGCAGATCCCTTACCTGCGTGATGTGCAGATCGGCCAGGCTATTCATTATCCAGCCATAAGAATCGACATCGACAGGATAAGGGCAGCTCAACTGGGAACGAACGTAACTGATATTTCCAGATCGCTTACTGCCGCGACATCTTCTTCCCGGTTTACGGAAAAGAATGTCTGGATAGACCAGAAGATTTCCAACAGTTACAATGTGCAGGTGCAGGTTCCGGAAAGTCAAATGTCGAGTATAGAAGATATCAATGAAATTCCCGTCAATCCCAATTCCGCCCGTCCCGTGATAGGTGATATTGCCACCGTAACCTTAGATACGTTGTATGGGGAGAACGATAATACAGGCGCGATCCCGATGCTGACCGTTACGGCAAACCTGTATAAAAAAGATCTTGGTTCAGCGGTTATAGACGTTAACAAAGCGGTTACCGCCATTGGCGTGTTGCCGCGTGGGTTAACTATGGAAACGCGTGGCCTGGTGCCAGTGCTTACAGACACATTAAACAGTCTGCAATCGGGCTTGCTGGTAGCGGTGGTAGTGATATTCTTAATGCTGTCTGCTAATTTTCAGTCGTTCAAGGTGTCCCTGGTGGTGCTCTGCACCGTTCCTGCCGTGCTGATGGGCTCGCTTGCCATGCTCTTGCTAACAGACTCCACACTGAATCTGCAGTCTTATATGGGAATCATCATGTCTGTCGGGGTATCCATTTCCAACTCAGTGCTGCTGGTGACCAATGCGGAAGAGCACCGGATGAAAAATGCAGACTCCATAGCTTCGGCTATAGAAGCCGCTTCGGTCAGGATGCGTCCGATTTTGATGACCAGCCTGGCCATGGTAATGGGCATGATCCCGATGGCCTCCGGATTGGTGGAAGGTGGTGATCTGGCTGCTCCCCTTGGGCGCGCGGTGATCGGTGGTCTTGTTTTTTCTACATTTGCCGCATTGATCATCCTGCCGCTTGCCTTTGCCTGGGTACAGAAAAAAACAACAACAGTTTCCGTGTCACTTGATCCGGAAGATAAAGAAAGTAAATTTTATATGCCGTCAAAAGAACTTACTATGCTCGCAGTGGCAGCCATGATGAGCGTATTTTCCTCGTGCTCCTCTTCAAAGACCAGGGAAGAAAAACCGGAAGAAAAAACGGCTGCGACAAAAATCGTTATTGCCAGGGTAGGACACCTTTCCTCCACGCTTGAAATCCCTGGCGAGCTGATCGCTTTTCAACAGGTGGATCTGTACGCTAAGGTGACCTCCTTTGTAAAAAAAATGCAGGTGGACGTGGGCAGTGAAGTAAAAACTGGACAGCTGCTCGCCGTACTCGAGGCCCCGGAAATCAATTCACAGCTTTCAGGTGCAGCATCCAGGCTGCAATCGATGGAAGCTGTTTACATTGCCAGTAAGTCTAATTACAACCGTTTGGTGGAAACCAGTCAGACACCAGGGACCATTTCACCCAATGACCTGGACATAGCCCTTTCCAAAGCAACATCAGATTCAGCAACGTTGCAGTCCGCCAAAGCAGCGTACAGGGAAGTGGACCAAAATAAAAATTATCTTGAAATACGGGCGCCGTTCAATGGAGTAATAACGGCACGAAATGTAAGTGCGGGAGCTTATGTCGGACCTTCCGGAAAGGGCTCAGAGATGCCGCTGTTCACCCTGCAGGAGCAAAAACACCTTCGCCTGACCGTGTCGGTTCCTGAACTGTACACCGGCTTTCTAAGCAATAAGAGTGAAGTTGGATTTATGGTAAGATCAATGCCAGGGCAGAAATTTACAGCCAGGGTCAACCGTATGTCGGGCGCGCTGGATGTACGTTACCGCTCTGAGAAGATTGAAATGGATGTGAACAACGAGGATAAGAAATTATTACCCGGAATGGTCGCGGAAATCAATATTCCTCTATTCGGGAAAGACAGTGCCTTTATAATACCTTCTTCGGCGCTGGTAAACTCCACTGAGAAACTTGCGGTGATCACCGTAAAAAATGGAAAAGCACACTGGGTCAGGGTGGCCAGGGGAAGGGATGCTGACGGAAACGTAGAAGTGTATGGAAAACTTAAGGAAGGCGACACCCTGGTGTATAAGGCAACGGAGGAAGTGCGCGACGGGAGTACTCTCGGAACGACCGAACTGGCAAAAACTCCGGAATAAAATGAAATTTACAACTATCGTAGTACCGATTTTCATTCTTCATGACGTGCAGGTTTGTTAACTTCATCCCTCACAGAAACCATCATAGAATGAAAAAATCATTATTAACGGGTATAGCATTCATTTTACTGATAAATGCAGAGGCGCAGGTATGGAAGCGCCTCTCTGAGCGTGCCAGGCAAAAACTGGAAAATAAAGTAGGCGACAAGGTAGACAAAGGTATTGATAACGCTACGGACGGATCCAAAAAAGATAAAAAAGTGTCAGATTCCGGTTCGGGTTCTTCTTCATCCGATAAAAGTAGTTCCACCGGCAAAAGCGCTACATCAGGCAGCAATTCATCCGATGATAAAAATGTTGCTGATAATGCGAAGCCTGCACCTCCTTCGTTAAAAACTTATACTAAATATGATTTCGTTCCGGGAGAAAAGTTATTGGTTTATGAAAATTTCTCATCAGATGCGATTGGTGATTTTCCCTCAAAATGGAACACGAATTCTTCCGGTGAAATGGTAACGATTGACGGACATGAAGGAAAATGGTTGAAATTGAACCGCGAAGGAATATATTATCCTGAGTTCATTACCAGCCTTCCTGATAATTTTACACTGGAATTTGATCTCGGGGTAAATAATACTTTTAATTATTACAGTACGGAATTTTTTACCACGTTCGCTAACCTGGCGAAGCCCGGGGATTATTCAAAATTCGGCAGGAATCCCAGTTTTAATGGAAAACACATGGTCCGTTTCAGTCTTCACCCCCACGATGCTGCGAATAAATCCGGGCAGTCTGATATTTTAACCACCATTGATGGGAGTGATATCATTCGCAACCATGTTGCGGTGGCGGAGTTTATTTATAATACTAAAAATGTTTCGCATATTTCTATCTGGAGACAAAATCAGCGGCTCAGGGTGTATGTGAATAATGAAAAAATCTGGGACCTTCCAAAAGCATTCGACGCTGATTCGAAATACAATTCAGTAGTATTTGCCACAGCAGATTTTCATCAAGAAGAAGATTTTTATGTAGTCAGTAATCTCAGACTGGCAGTGGGCGCTCCGGATACGCGCAATAAATTAATTACTGAAGGAAAATTCACCACTCATGGAATTTTATTTGATGTGAACAGTGACAAAATCCGCCCGGAATCTTTTGGAACGATGAAAGACATCGCGAATGTGCTTACAGAAAATGCATCTGTTAAAGTAATGGTGATCGGACACACCGACAGCGACGGTGATGATAAATCCAACCTTGACCTTTCCAGGCGCCGGGCAGAATCTGTAAAAACTGCGCTGGTAAAGGATTTCGGTTTAGAGGGGTCGCGCATTCAAACCGATGGAAAGGGAGAAACGCAGCCTGTCGATAAAGGAGATACGCCTGTAGCGAAAGCGAACAACAGAAGGGTTGAATTTTTGAAGCTATAGGATGTTTCACGCAAAGCCGCAAAGCTTAATACAAAAGGCGCATAAGAGAGGTTCTTAAGCGCCTTTGCGTTTCTTTGCGGCTTTGCGTGAAACCTATTGTGAAGTTTTTTTCTTTGTCGCTTTCGGAGCGAAGATAATCAGCATTCTTTTTCCTTCCATCTTAGGTAATGCTTCTGGCTGTCCTACTTCGGCCAGCCTTTCTGCGAATTTCAGCAACAATAGCTCGCCGCGTTCCTTGAACATGATCGCACGTCCCTTAAACTGCACATATGCTTTAACTTTGTTGCCTTCCTTCAAAAAGCTTTCGGCGTGCTTCGATTTAAAATCGAAATCATGGTCATCCGTGCCAGGTGTGAAACGGATCTCTTTCACCTCGGCAGATTTGCTCTTCGCCTTCATTTCCTTTTCCTTTCGCTTTTTCTCGTAAAGAAATTTATTGTAATCGATGATCTTACAAACGGGCGGATCTGCCTGTGGTGATATTTCAACAAGGTCAAGCTGCTGATCCTGTGCCATACGCAATGCGTCCTGTGTCGGATAAACACCTACCTCTACATTGTCACCAACCAATCTTACCTGCGGAACGCGGATCATCTGGTTGGTCCTGTGTTCCTGTTGCTGTTCTCTTTTAAACCTGGGATTAAAAGCTCCCCTTGGTTGCCTTGGTGGAAATGCCATAATTAATGTTGTCGCCCATCCCCATGGGAAACCTTTATTTGTTTTTATTTATTAATGATCTCTTTGGGAAAAAGATTTTTTATTACTATGTTCTGCTTTTTATTTCTTCCAGTAACAAAGCGATAAAAGATTCAGTATCTGTTGAACCCATATCTCCCCTGCCCTGCCTTCTCACCGATACTTTGTTCTCGTTCACTTCCTTCTCGCCTATTACCAGCATATACGGAACTTTGGCCACTTCAGTATCCCTGATCTTCTTGCCTATTTTTTCACTCCTGTCATCAACCTCTGCACGAATATCAGCATTTTTCAGCTTTTCCAGAATACTTTGTGCGTATTGCTGAAACTTATCGCTGATCGGTAAAATCTTTACCTGCAAAGGCGCAAGCCATGCGGGGAACTTACCCGCATAATGTTCCAACAAAAATCCAATGAACCTCTCATGCGTACCCAAAGGTGCCCTGTGAATGATCAGCGGTGTCTCAGGGTGGTTGTCTTTATTGGTGAATTCCAGCTTGAACCTCCGGCCCTGGGCAAAATCTACCTGGTTAGTTGCCAGCGTAAATTCCCTGCCGATAGTGCTCCAGATCTGTACATCAATTTTCGGTCCGTAAAAAGCTGCCTCATCAGGCACTTCTATAAAAGGTGTATTGGTCTTTATCAGCACATCTCTTACCAGGTCCTCTGTTTCTTTCCACAGCTCCGGCTCATTAATATATTTATCACCAAGCTTCGCTGGCGCGTGGGTGCTGAACCGCATCACATATTTGTCTACCCCGAATATTTTAAAATATTTCAGGTACATGTCATTTACTGCTTTGAATTCCTCGTAGAACTGTTCCTTTGTACAATAAATATGCGCGTCATTCATGTGCAGGCAGCGAACGCGCATAAGCCCAAACAGTTCTCCGCTTTGTTCATACCGGTAGCAGGTGCCATATTCCGCAAGCCGCAATGGCAGCTCTTTATAACTCCTGGGTTCCGCCGCGAATATCTTATGGTGATGCGGACAGTTCATCGCCTTCAGATAATATTTGCCACCGTCCAGCTCCATAGGGGGAAACATACTGTCCTCATAATATGGCAGGTGACCAGATGTAAGGTACAGGCTCTCCTTGGCGATATGAGGGGTGAGAACACGCTTGTATCCTGCTTTTTCCTCGGTATTTTTAGCGAGTTTTTCCAGTTCCTCGATGATGATTGTACCATTCGGCATCCACAGGGGAAGACCCGGCCCGACTTCGTCATCAAAGGTGAAAATGCCCAGTTCTTTTCCCAGCTTGCGGTGATCCCTTTTTTTTGCTTCCTCAAGCATCAGCACATATTCATCCAACTCCTTTTGATTAGGAAAACTTACCCCATACACGCGGGTGAGCATTTTATTTTTATCATCGCCTTTCCAGAATGCCCCGGACGTATTCGTAAGTTTTATCGCTTTTATAAAGCCGGTATTCGGAATATGTGGTCCACGGCAGAGATCGGTGAATTTCCCCTGTGAATATAAAGTGATCCCGCCATCCTGTAATCCCTGCAAAAGATCGAGCTTGTATTCATCTGACTTTTCAGTAAAAAATTTTACCGCACCTTCTTTCGATATTTCCTTCCGCAAATAAATATTCTGCTGCCTGGCAAGTTCATTCATCTTTACTTCAAGGCTCTTCAGATCCTCTTCGGCAAGCTGCCGGCCACCCAGATCCATATCATAGTAAAAGCCTTTATCTATTGCTGGCCCAACCCAGAATTTTGCTCCCGGGTATAAAGCCTCCACGGCCTCGGCAAGCAAGTGCGCAGAAGAGTGCCAGAAAGTAGATTTTCCTTCTGTATCGTCCCAGGTAAGCAGTTTTACCGAAGCGTCACTGTAAATGGCCCTGGAGGCATCCCAAACCTGCCCATTTACTGATGCAGCCAGCACTTTCCTGGCCAGTCCCTCGCTGATTGATTTTGCGATATCCATGGAACTTGTTCCACTGGCATATTCCCGCACCGATCCGTCGGGTAAAGTAATTTTAATCATTAGTTTTTCTTTTCGACCATTGTCTTACCATGCTGCGGCAATCCGACGGGCCGCAAATTTAACGAACTATTTGCAGACAGCATATCATGATATTTACCTGCGCAATTCATTATTGGTTAATTTGCCCCGTTGAAGTTTTATTATGCGGCAAATTTTGTTGTTTCTTTTATCCGTTGTCTGTTTGCGTTCCTCCGCCCAGGATATCAGCGGGATATGGCGGGGACACTTTATATCCGGTAACGAAAGCCGGGGTATAATTATCCCCGGAATGGAGGAAAGATATAAATTTGAAGTGCAGCTTGACCAGGAAAATAAAACATTTAAAGGTGTAACGTATTCTTATAAAACGACGGTCTTTTACGGAAAAGCTTCCTGCTACGGTTCCATCAACAAGCAGACAAAAAAAGTATTCCTTGAAGAGACCAGGATCACTGAATTAAAGACCACCGGTGGCGACGGCGCCTGTATCATGACCTGCTTCCTTCAATACGCTAAAGTAGGCAACGAAGAACTGCTGGAAGGTCATTATACCAGTATGAACAATAAAGATTCTTCCAGGTGCGGCCAGGGAACTGTTTTCTTAAGAAAAGTAGAAACCTCTGATTTTTATAAGGAACCTTTTCTTACACAAAAGGAAAAACCCAGGCCGGCACCGATCAAAATAAAACCGGTCTCCCCCCCGGTAGTAAAAAAACAGGGACCGCCAAAAACAACGTCTAAGCCATTATCCATAAATCCCAGGACCGCCAAACCCGCCAGGCCGAAACAATCAGCGCCGCAGACAGTGGCTCCAAAAAAGGATGAGAACCTGGTTCACATGCCGGAAGATTCGCTTAAAAATATGATAGGAAGGACGTCTCCCACTGTTGTAGTGCCACAGGTACTGGCCAGCAGGACAAATGAACTCGTAAAAACAATCATCACATCAGCAAAAAAGATCACGATTAAAATATATGATAATGGCGCAATAGACAATGACACCGTATCAGTGTATGTTGATAAAAAACTGGTCGTGTCAAAGGCCCGCCTGACCGAGCAGGCCATCCTGGTGAATTTTGACCTCGATGAAAAAAATGATATTCATGAACTGGTGATGGTCGCTGAAAATCTTGGAGACATCCCACCCAATACATCCCTGATGGTGGTCACCGCCGGCGACCGGCAGTATGAAGTGCGTATTACTTCCACCGAACAGAAAAACGCGGTGGTTCTGTTTAAATACGATGCCAAAGTAAAATGATCATAATTTAAAATTCCAGGTCACCGCTGGAATAACCGGAAACAACGACACCTGCCGCGCCTCCACCCTGAGTGATCCATCATAAGGATTACCTGTCTGGTTAAAATATATAAAATATGGATTGAGTCTGCTGTAGCTATTGTATAAACTAAACACCCAGCTCTGTTGCAATTTACGCCCTGCTTTAGGTGCAGGCGTATACGTAGCAGCGAGATCAAGGCGATGGTAAGCAGGAAGCCTGTATTGATTAACCTGACTGTATTCCTGGGTAAGGACACCGCCAATAATATAGAATCGTTCAGGAAGCGTGGTCGCATTTCCCGAACCATACACGAACACTGCCGAGAACTTCCATTTTTTATTTAATTCATATGTTCCCACCACAGACAGATCGTGCCTGCGGTCATACTTCGCCGGATATTTTTCGCCGCCATTCAACCCTGCAAATTTCCTCCATGTCCATGACAAGGTATAACCGATCCATCCTGAAAACCTTCCGCGTGTTTTATTAATAAACAATTCAGTTCCGTAGCTCCAGCCCCTGCCAAAAGTAAAATCATCTTCAGGATCATTTAATGAAGGAGTGTATCCTTCCTTGTATTCTATCTGGTTGCGCATGTCCTTATAGTACACTTCCAGGGACGTTTCAAATTCATTATCATAAAAATTTTTGAATATCCCTGCCGCATACTGCCAGCTGATCTGCGGCTTCACCCTGTATGTGCTCGGCACCCAAAGATCAGTTGGCAGCGTAGAACCGGCGTTGCTTACTAAATGAATGTATTGCAGGTTCCTGGTGATCCCTGCTTTGAGAGAGGTGGATTCATTTATACTGTACCGTAAGGTAGCCCTGGGCTCAAAACCTCCGTAATATTTTATTGTTTTTCCTCTTCCATAAACAATGCTGTCCATTTTATTCCCATCTGCGTCACGGTTGAATAATGTGTAAGGGCCAATCTGCGCAAAGCTGCTGTAGCGAATCCCGCCATTAATATTTATCTTATCAGAGACCTCCCATTCGTCCTGTACATACAGGGCTCTTTCTACAGCATGCTTTTTTGTGGCATTCTCAGGATCGAAATGGGTACCACCCTGGTTCCCGGTAAGCACATTGGGAACAAACGTATGATAGGTATATAACCCTCCGAATTTAACTTTATGTTTCGGTGACGGATAATAATCGAAATCGAGTTTGCCGTTAACATCTTTAATTCCGGATGAAAGTCTGATCCGGAAATCGTTCTGCTGCGCGCCAAATACAAAATTATAATCATTGTACACCAGCGTGGTGTTGGCAAAAAGTTTTCTGTTAAATACGTGGTTCCATCTCAGTGTGGCGGTTGAGTTGCCCCAGGGAATATCAGCCTTGAAGGCCCTTTGAGAATTATTAAATGTAAATACATCTCTTCCGAAATAGGTGCTTAGATAAACGCGGTCTTTGTCAGAAAATTTATAATTGACCTTAGCATTAAGGTCGTAAAAATAATAGCCTGTTCCGTGAAAGTCACTGCTCTTGCTGATAAAAGGTCTGGTAAGAATATCTATATAAGTTCTTCTGGCTGAGATAATAAAAGAAGCGTTGTCTTTTTTAACCGGGCCCTGTACAGAAATCCGTGAAGCTATCAACCCGATGCCCCCTTCCACTTCAATTTTTTTCATGTTCCCTTCTTTCATCGACACGTCCAGCACCGAAGACAACCTGCCACCATACTGGGCAGGCATGCTGCCCTTGATAAGCGTAATGTTTTTTATCGCATCGGAATTAAATATCGAAAAAAAGCCGAACAGGTGGCCTGTATTGTACACGATCGCATCATCCAGCATAATTAAGTTCTGGTCCGGCCCTCCCCCCCTCACATATAATCCGGTATTGCCTTCACCAGCGTTGCGCACACCTGGAAGCAACTGCAATGTTTTTAAAATATCCACTTCCCCCAGCAGAACCGGTACCGATTTGATCCGGCTGATGCTCATGTCTATCTTTCCCATTTGCGCCGACCGCACATTATTGTCACGGCGCACAGAAGACACGATCACTTCCTGCATCATCGACCGTTGCAGCAAACTGAAGTCTATTTCTTTGCTGCCATTCAGGTCAATTTCCAATCCGGCCGATCCGTATCCTGTAAAACTCGCGGCAACGGTATACCGTCCCTGGGGAAGAGTGATAGAGTAGAAGCCATACTGGTTGCTGGTAATACCCTTACCCTGGCCGCTGATGGACACTGATGAGCCAATGAGCGTTTCACCGGAAAGCGAATCGCGTACATAGCCGCTGATGGTGTATTTGTTTTGTGCGGAAGAGATTAAAGAAGCAGCCAGTAAGAAGAATATACAAATGCTGCGCATAGGGTTATCGCTTGCTGTAATCTACTGAATCTGCGGTTTCCCCGCAGGTAAGCATTTTACTTCCAAAGTATGGATTGCGTATTTCCCGGCTGTTGTTCAGCCAGTAAGCACCCTGGTTGTGGAAAGCCATTGGGCAATACTGGTAATATATTTTTTGACCATCGAACTTCACAGTACGGGTAAGGCTCCACAGAGCGTCTGTGATCATGTTAAATTCCCTGCGTTTTCCTTCAATGTTGTTTTCTCCCGCGATCGCAACGGCGGAACTACTGATGGTGGTGGTAAAAGATCTGGCCGTTTCTTTAATGGCGCCGGTGCTGTCGCCCTTGATCTCGTTTACCTGCAGACTATCCGATCGCATTAGTATTTCCAGCGAAGCGGCATTTATCCTGCCCGTATCTGACGCCACAAACGCATCTTTCAAGGCAAAATACGAACCCAGCAATTTGTTGAATGACGTATTAAAAGTGCCGGTATTTTCGTCAATAGACAGCGGTGACTGCCTTTTTTCGCCCGGGGTTTCAGGCTTATTGTTGCAGAATTTAAAGGCTGCAACCACAGCGATAAGGACCACGATCAACACGATAGCGGGTCTGTTCATGAAGACTATTTTTATCAAAGGTAGCAGATAAAAAGTATCCCGCCTGTTTGTCATACTTTTGCGCTTCTTTTTAACAAAATGAGGTTGTGTTATGCTAATTGGATTACAGAATGTTACGTTTGAATTCGGGGCCAGGATAATTGTCAGGAATGCTACCTGGCACCTGAACCCGGGTGAACGTATAGGGTTGATCGGTTATAATGGAACAGGGAAGTCTACCCTTCTGAAAGTGCTTGTAGGACAATTTTCTCCCAGCGTGGGAACCGTGGAAAAGAGCAGGGATTCCACCATTGGCTATCTTCATCAGGACCTGCTGAGTTTCGACACCAACAGCAGTATCACCGAGGTGGCCATGGAGGCGTTTGAAAAGGTCATGGCCCTGCAAAAGGAACAGCATGAGCTGGAAAAGATACTCGAAACGAAAGAAGATGAAAAGCTGCTCAACCGCTACATGGATGTGCTGCACGAAATAGAATTGCTTGATGGCTTCGATATTAAATATAAAGCTGAAGAAGTGCTGCATGGACTGGGCTTCAGCGACGACCAGCTGGAAAAGCCCTATAAACAATTCAGCGGAGGCTGGCGAATGAGGGTGCTGCTGGCAAAAATGATCCTGCAGAATCCTGATGTGCTGCTTCTCGATGAACCAACCAACCACCTTGATCTTCCATCAATAGAATGGCTGGAAAGGTACCTCCTCAACTATAAGGGCAGCGTGGTGATCGTGAGCCATGATAAATTTTTCCTGGACAGGATGGTAAACAAGATCGTTGAGCTTTACCAGCAGGAACTGCACATTTACCCTGGCAACTACACTTACTACGAGCAGGAAAAGTCTATCCGTATTGAAATGCAGAAAAAAGCCTTCGATAATCAACAGGATTATATCAGGCAGCAGGAAAGATTTATAGAAAGATTCAAGGCTAAGGCTTCCAAGGCCGCACAGGCGCAGAGCGTGCAGAAATTGCTCG
>Ga0209512_1000632_pt1 | contig 54628 bp, 51 predicted proteins | sample frozenSSSSmetaG_FD_184142 | JGI IMG/M metagenome (GOLD analysis project Ga0209512, IMG submission 184142) | Glacier valley bacterial and archeal communities from Borup Fiord, Nunavut, Canada, to study Microbial Dark Matter (Phase II) -... | ecosystem: Environmental > Aquatic > Freshwater > Ice >...
GGTGGTTCACTGTTCTCAGCAATGCACGGTTCACTAGTTACCTCTTCCTTGGTACGTGAAACCAGCGAAACCGAATCACAAAACTACGGTTACAAATTCGGACAAGAAGAAGAGACCTACAACATCGTCGCCGCACACGGTTACTTTGGTCGCTTAATCTTCCAATACGCATCATTCAACAATAGCCGCTCATTGCACTTCTTCTTGGCAGCATGGCCAGTAGTTGGCATCTGGTTCACCGCCTTGGGTATCAGCACAATGGCGTTCAACTTGAACGGTTTCAACTTCAACCAGTCCGTGATTGACTCACAAGGTCGCGTCATCGGTACTTGGGCTGACGTTCTTAACCGCGCTAACTTGGGTATGGAAGTGATGCACGAACGTAATGCTCACAACTTCCCATTAGACTTAGCTGCTGTTGAAGCACCTGCAATCAACGGTTAATTCTTGAATCGGTAAAAAAAAGACGCTCTCTGGGAACAGGGGGCGTTTTTTTAACGCGGAGGGCGCGGAGGTGGCGCGGAGGGAGCGCTGTCGCGCCGCTTCGCTAACGCGGAGGGTTCTCTGCGTTACTCCGCGTTTCCTCTGCGCTCCTCCGCGTTTAAACTTGTCTCCACTAAGCACGGAGATATTTTTTTACATGTGGTATTTAATTTGACAGCGTTCTTCCTTAACAACAGATACAATCAGTCACGGTAATTCATACTAGATAAAACTACTGTTATGAATTTTGCCATATGGTGCAGGTATTTGGGTTAAGTGCATTGATTTTGTTCTTCTGTAGCAGCTTGCGTCATGTTATGTACAAGTCAGCTGCTTTTGATTTAGGCATTTTTGACCAGGCAGTTTTTTTAATCAGCCAACAACAAGTACCTTTTTCGACGCTCCGCCAAATACATATTGTGGGAGATCATGCTGCATTCGTTTTATATCCTTTGGGTTGGTTATATGGTATTTATCCGTCGGTATATTGGTTGTTTGCTGGCCAAGCAGTGATGATGGCTGCGGCTGTTTTCCCTTTATCAAGGTTAGCCCGGTTGGCGGGGTTAAGGGATTCACAAGTAGTCGCTTTAGTTTTAGCTTATTTATTGTATCCAGCAGTTTTTAATATTAATTTGTATGATTTCCATCCGGAGACTTTAGCATTACCAGCTTTCTTCTGGGCTGTGTGGAGTGCTAGAATCGGCAAAATTGTTTGGTTTTGTATAAATTTGGTTTTAATTCTTAGTTGTAAGGATGTATTGTCAATCACAGTAGCAGCAATGGGTTTATGGCTAATTGTTTTTGAAAAGAAACGTTTGGCTGGGGCGATTGCTTTGTTTGCTGGTATTGTTTGGTTTTTGATTGCAACTCAAAAAATTGTGCCTGGGTTCAGTGGTAGTGAACCTGCTGGCTTAGAACTTTATAGCTATCTAGGAAGTTCAATTGCTGAAGTGGCAAAAAATTTGTTTTTTCAGCCAGGGTTGGTCTTAGGTAAAATCTTTTCCCTAAATACACTGATATATCTTTGTCTGTTATTGTCACCTGTAATTTGGGGACTTGCACCCCAACATCTGGCACCAATCGTGGCGGCGGTTCCGGCTTTATTGTTAAATATTCTTTCAAGTGCCGATCTCCAGCGCAATTTAGTTCATCAGTATTCTTTACCAATAATCCCATTTATATTTTTAGCTGTAATTCAAAATCTATCCCTAGGAGGGGGTTGGTTTGACCGTCGCGGTATCATTATTTGGTCTTTAGTAGCTTTTTTGGCTTTGGCAAAATATGGCTATTTTTGGTCAATTTATTCTAGTTCATTGGATACTTGGCAAGCTACTAATGCCGCGATCGCTCAAGTTAATACCCAAGGTAGTGTTTATACTACTGCCGAAATCGCGCCACATCTAACCCACCGCAAACTGATTAGATTTACTGAGGCTAATTCTCCACCGCTTAATTTAACTGAGTTCAATTATATTTTGCTTAATGCTCGTCATCCTGGCTGGGAAAGTAATCATGAATTTGCAAATGGTTTAGTTGACCAACTTAAAAACAATCAAAAGTTCAAGTTAAGCTATCAGCGCGATGATGTTTATTTATTTAAACAATAGTGTGTGTGGTTGTGAGTAAGTGAAATGTTTAAAAATAAATTGTGGTTTAACGGCTTATTGTTTGCTGGGGCAATGTGGCTATTTAGTCGCATTATTATTGCTCTTTCTATGCTTGTGGTTTCTCCGTTGATGCCGGCTCCTGAAGGCGGTGTAGCGGCGACATTTAGCTGGCAAGTTTTTTCGGCATGGGATAGTATTTGGTATCAAAGTATTGTCAATTCTGGGTATGAATATCTCGGTGATGGTAAGCGGCATTCTGTTGCTTTCTTTCCTTTATTTCCGCTAATTATTCGCTCCATTATGGCTTGTGGCTTGTCTTTTGAAGTCGCTGGTACTTTGGTGAACAATGTAGCTTTTTTAGGAGCACTAATAGTCTTGTATGCTTGGATCGATGAGCGACATGGCAGTAGTGCGGCACGCTGGACAACTGCTGTGTTGGCTTGGTGTCCTTTCTCGTTGTTTGGAACTGTTGTGTATACAGAAGGGTTGTATTTACTGTTTAGTACAACTGCTTTGTGGGCTTTCGATACAAAACAATATGGTCTTTTGAGTATTTCTGGAGCCATTGCTACGGCGATCAGACCTACAGGTATCGCCCTTATCCCGGCGTTTTTACTCGCAACTTGGCAACAACGGCGCGGAGTCAAGGCATTGTTGGCTAGTTTAGCGACTAGTGGCGGATTGTGTTTGTACAGCCTCTATTGCCGAATTCAATTTGGTGATGCCTTTGCCTTTCTCAATGCACAGAAGGGTTGGCGTTCCTCTTTGGGGTTTGATAGTGCTAGTTGGTGGAATATCTTGCTCCAGATTGTCATGGGTACAACTAATTGGCAGTATGGTTATCTCAAAGATCCGTGGTATCCCTTACTGTTGACGAGTATTATCGCTGCGGCAGGGCTATTGTGGTGGAAGCGCAAACACTTAGGTGAAGTCACGCTACATTATGCTGCTGCTGGGTTGGGATTTTTCTTAATGCTGCTGGCAAGCGATCCTCTCAGTAAGGTGATCATGATTTTTGGTGGTGCTTATTTATTGTGGCGTCTCCGCACGGGACTCAGCCCAATTGTTGTGATTTATGGATTTTGCGGTATTGGGTTGCTGTTAGCATCTGGCGGTACCATTTCTTTGAATCGCCTTGCCTATGGTATTGTGTCACTAAGTATCGCCCTTGGGGTCGTGTTAGCTCACCATCGTCGTTGGGGATTTATTGTCATGGGCTTGTTCGCTATGTTACTAACAAGCTTTGCACTGCGATTTTCCCAAAACCTCTGGGTCGCTTAAAAAATCAGGGATCAGGTGAAATATCTACTTATTTTGTCTTTGTTCCTTTATACTTCGTTGCTCCTGAGCGCTCCTGCTCAAAAATATCACTCGCCCATTGTATTAAATTTCACTTAAAGTTTTTCCAGGCTAGTGTTGACTTAAATCTTTAATAAAACCTGATAAACCGGCTTTAAATATAAATCTTTAACAAAATTACGTATTTCTACGAAGCATGATCTGTGCGTTTTGTACTATTAATGATTTAATAGCAATTATCATCTGAGGGCGCTAGTTACATAAACATACAATGAATGGAGCTTTCATCTAAGCAGTTCTGCTCAAAGCTTTAGGCATTCATCACTTGTGCGATACAGGTGTTTTTCATATAGATTTTAACTACTTTTGATTCTTGTGCGCGATCATTATTTGTCTAATTGCCATGACTTTGGACAATATTTATAACCAGGAAACCATTACTTTTCTCCAACAAAATCCTTTGTTACTTAATTCTTTACTAACTACTTGTGAGCATAATTTGGACAATGTCTCTAATTTAATTGAGAAATTGTTACAATCTCCTCAGCGCTGTGAACTAGCTTCCTTTTACATCCAAGCGATGACTAAGGGAGGAAAAAGTTTTTTAGCGACTAATCTGGCGCACAAGCAATCAGTACAGTTAACAGCAAGCGCCTCAAATTGGCTGCTGGGGAGAAATAGTATCTGCCAGATTTTTATCCCTAATCACTCAGTCTCTCGTCGCCACGCTTTAATTGGCTACTTTCCTGAGAGTGGCTTCTATATTACTGACATTGGCAGTACTAATGGCACAAGAGTAAATTACAGTAAAATTAATCCACTGCAGCGCTGTTTATTACAGGATGGCGATTTGATTCAGTTAGGCGCGGTTAAATTAGAATTTTTTGTCAATGATTATCAAGAACAGCTTGACTGCCAGCATGTCAAACATTGAACTGCTTAACGAAAATGGTGTTTTTTGACTAATTAAAGTCACTATATTTAATTTTTAAAGTAAATTGACTGTTTATTCCTGGATACTGAGTGACACCTGGCAATACTTAAGCGCAGTAGCAAATTACGCTACCCACTAATGGTGAAAACTCAGAAATTGCCTGGGCAATTCAATGTAAGATTTTTGTTAGCTAAAACACAAAATTTTAAGCTAGAGTGTGAAAGAATCATGTCCAGAAAATCTAGTTATGTTTTAGGTATTTAGAAAAAATTATACCAGTAAATTTTGAGGCAATCACAATTATTGCGAAAAGACACAACCCTGATGTCTAAACAGTTAACTTGTGTTAACGTCATCGAGATTTTCACTGCTTTCCAGTGATTAACTGGGTATTAATTTTTAAAAATAACTGTGCTATAAAATTACGTCAGTGCCAAAATCGGTGATCTGACGTTTGGAAAAGGTGTGTAATGTATAACAGAAAGTCGTTTGTTTGGCAGCAAAAACTCTTGATCGCTCTAGGTGCTGTGGCAGGTAGTGTTACCCTTGGCTTATTATTAATGCCAACAAACAGACTATCTCCTCAAGGAAGTAGCGATCAGAAAGCAAATGTGTCTGCATCTTCAGCAGAGCCAAGTCCCTCCTCAGACCCTACGACTGCACAAGCTGTCACCAAGACGCGGATTGAGCAGTTAAAGTCCACAATGTTAGTCAGTTGGCAGCAACAAGCAACAGCTAAAAGTCTAACTGTCGATGTGCCAGCGGATTATAAAGGAGTAACCTTTGATGATGTCAAGCTCAATACCAAAGAGAAGGTGATCGCTTTAACTTTTGATGATGGTCCGTGGCCAAATTCAACAGTGAAGATTTTAGACATCTTGAAAAAGAACAATATTAAAGCGACTTTCTTTATGGTTGGTCAAGCTTTAAAGAATTCTCCGCAATTAGGTCAGAAGGTGGCGGCGGACGGTCATGAAATTGGCAACCATACCTACCATCACTGGTATCAGTATATGAATCCTCAAGCATCTGCTTTTGAAATTGAGCAGACGGCAACAGAGATTTATAAAACGATGGGTATCAAAACTAGTCTGTTCCGTCCACCGGGAGGCATTTTACATAATGGTGTGGCTGATTATGCGAAAAAACATAATTATGCAATAGTATTGTGGTCGGCTGACTCTGTAGACTATTCCCGTCCGCCACTTGCTCGACTAATTGGCAATATCACCAGAGAGTCAAAACCAGGTGGAATTGTCTTGATGCACGATGGTGGTGGCGATCGCTCCCGCACTGTCGAGGCTCTACCTCAAGTAATTAGCAAATTTAAAGCTCAGGGATATCGCTTTGTCACTGTGACAGAATTGCTACAAATGAAAGAGAAAGAAAAAGGCACAACTTCAGCACAGAAATAGGGGATAGGGATAGGGGGAGTGGGGGATAGGATAATAAATTAATTATGAATTATAAATTATCAACATTCCCACTCGGGAACACTCCCCCACTCTCCCACTTACACTACGCTAAGTTGCTTCTCCACAACTGTGTTCGGATTGGCTTCCGGACTATCAGCTTCCGAAGGTGGAACTAATTGCCAGAACTTAGGCAAGAACTCTTGCCAATTCTGAAGAATCATTTTCGCCTTAGGTGAGCCGGTTCGTGACTCATGGGATTGGATCAACTCCCGCAGTTGCTGTTCTCCGGAAGGGGAAATCACTCGCTGTAATTTGACACTTTCTGGGTTAATCAACTCAGGAAAGTTACCTAATTCATCGAGGAAGTAGGCTAAACCACCTGTCATCCCAGCAGCGACGTTGCGACCAACTTTGCCTAATACAACGACGACGCCGCCTGTCATGTATTCGCAGCAGTGATCGCCAGCACCTTCAATCACGGCACATCCTTTAGAGTTGCGGACTGCAAAGCGTTCGCCAGCTAATCCGTTGGCAAACAGAGTGCCGCCAGTTGCTCCATAAAGACAGGTATTGCCAATAATCACGTTTTGTGCTGGATCATAGGTAGCTTTGGCAGGTGGCTGAATGATAATCTCTCCACCATGCATCCCTTTACCTACGTAGTCATTTGCCTCACCGGCTAATCTCAAAGTCATTCCTGGTAAGTTGAAAGCTCCAAAGCTTTGACCAACACTACCTGTGAAATTGAAATTAATTTGCCCTTCAAAACCATTGTCACCAAATTGGGTGGCAATAGCACCCGCTACCCGCGTCCCCACAGTCCGATCTGTATTGATCACACTGATATTTTTGGTCACAGTCGACTGATTGTAAATCGCTGCATGGACTTCAGGATCGGCTAACAACTGGTCATCTAACACAACGCCGTTGCTATGAACAGGCGAATGTTGTAACCAACTGCGATTAGTTCTGGTATCCGGCAGTTCCAACAAGCAGCGGAGGTCGAGGCTTTGGGTTTTAACCAAATGGGTTCCGGCACGCGTTTTCAGTAAATCCGCACGCCCAATCACTTCAGACAAAGAGCGATAACCCAGCCGCGCCAACAGGCTGCGAACTTCTTCCGCGACAAAATAGAAGAAATTCACGACATGTTCTGGCATCCCACTAAAGCGTGCTCTGAGATCTTCTCTTTGTGTCGCCACACCGACGGGACAGCTATTCATATGGCAAACTCGCGCCATGATACAACCTTCAGCGATCATCGCGATCGAACCGAAACCGTATTCTTCGCCACCCATCAACGCGCCCATCAACACATCCCAGCCACTCTTAAAGCCGCCATCAACTCGGAGGAGGACGCGATCGCGCAGATTATTCTGCATCAACACCCGATGCACTTCGGTTAATCCCAGTTCCCAAGGACTACCCGCATGCTTAATCGACGATAGCGGCGATGCGCCTGTCCCACCATCGTGACCGGAAATTTGGATAATATCGGCATTTGCCTTCGCCACACCTGCCGCAATTGTCCCAATGCCAATTTCCGCGACTAACTTGACGGAAACTTGCGCTTTAGGATTAATTTGATGCAGGTCAAAAATTAACTGCGCCAAATCTTCAATTGAGTAAATATCATGATGTGGTGGTGGTGAAATCAGCGTCACTCCAGGCTTCGAGCGTCGCAGCAAAGCAATGTACGGGCTAACTTTTTTACCCGGTAATTGTCCGCCTTCTCCCGGCTTTGCACCTTGAGCGATTTTGATTTCGATTTGTTTGGCTTGAGTCAAATACTCAGGTGTTACCCCAAACCGACCAGAAGCAACCTGCTTAATCGAACTCGCCGCCGAGTCGCCATTGCGTAAACCATTTAAGTGCGGCAAAGTTACCGAGTGACCAGTACCATCCACATCATTCAAAATGCGGTAACGGACTGGGTCTTCTCCGCCTTCACCAGAATTCGACTTACCACCAATCCGATTCATCGCTATAGCTAAAGTCTCATGAGCTTCTCGCGACAAAGCACCCAAAGACATTCCGCCAGTACAAAAGCGCTTGACAATCTCCGCTACTGATTCCACTTCTTCCAGAGGAATGGATTCGCGATCGCTTTGGAAATCGAGCAAGTCACGTAAAGCTGTAACAGGTCTACCTTGTAAATGCTGTTTATAAACAGAGTAGTGGTCATACTGTTGTTCCGCCACTGCTTTATGCAGCATCTTCGCCAGTTCTGGGCTGTTCATGTGGTATTCACCACCAACGCGATACTGGACAAAGCCGAGATTTTCCAGTTTCTTAGCTGTGGCTGGGAAAGCCTTAGCGTGGAACGTCAGCACTTCTGTCGCCAATTCGCTGACACTCAAACCACCGACCCGCGAAGTTGTCCCAAAGAATCCCAAATCTAATAAATCGCGACCAATACCAATCGCCTCAAAGATTTGTGCTCCTTGATAGCTAGTTAGCAGAGAGATCCCCATCTTCGAGAGGATTTTCAGCAACCCAGCATTAATCGCCACTCGGTAATTTTCTACAGCTTGATCTAAAGTCAGCGCCGCAATCTTACCGCGCTCCATAAACTGTTGGATTTTCGGGTCTGTCCACCAATGACGGACAGTCTCCAAAGCCATATATGGGCACACAGCTTCCGCCCCATAACCAATCAAACAAGCAAAGTGATGGGTACTCCAACACTGGGCGGTATCCACAATTAAAGAAGCACTCATCCGCAAACCTTCTCGGATCAAGTGGTGGTGAACCGCACCAACAGCCAGCATTGGCGGAATGTACGTGTGTTCTGTAGAAATGTGCGACCCATTACCACGGTCACTCAAAATGAGAATTTTTGCTCCACCGCGAACCGCCGCCGCTGCTGCAGTTTGTAGATCCCGCACAGCAGTTGCTAAACCTTGTAGACCAGCGTCAATGGCAAACAGCGTTGGTAATATAACAGTTGGAAATCCTAACTGTTGAATAACTGCCAACTCAGCATCATTCAGTACTGGCGAATCAATTTTGAGCCGACGAGCACATTCAGGTTTCGGGTCTAATAAATTACCTTTACCACCCAATTCCACTTTCAACGACATCACCAAACTTTCCCGCAGTGGGTCAATCGGCGGATTTGTCACCTGAGCAAAACGCTGTTTAAAGTAGTCATATAGCAGGTGTGGTTTTTGGGATAACACCGCTAGGGGAATATCATCACCCATGCAAAAAGTTGCCTCTTTGCCATCCTGTGCCATCGGCGTAATTACCATTTCCACATCTTCTGTGGTGTATCCAAAGGCAATTTGCTGCTGGAGTAAGATTTGCTTATCTACTTGCGGCGGCTGCGATGCTTTAACTGGCTGGAGTTCCTGACGGTGTTGTCTTAACCACTCGCCGTAGGGTTGCTTTTTCGCAACTCGCTGCTTGATTTGCCAATTTTTCAGCACTTCATGAGTTTCCAGATCCACTGCAATCATTTGCCCTGGTCCCAATCTGCCTTTTTCGATAATTGTCTCTTCCGGTACATCTACTACACCAGCTTCCGAAGCGACGATGATGTAATCATCTTTAGTGATGCAGTATCTTGCAGGTCTTAAACCATTGCGATCGAGAGTTGCGCCCACTTTCCGCCCATCACTAAAAGCAATCAGCGCTGGACCATCCCACGGTTCTTGAATTCCGCTGTAATACTCATAGAAATCGACAATTTCCGGGAAATTCTTCAATTCAGGCTGATTCCGGTAAGCTTCCGGCACCATAATCGCCAAAGCTTCCAGTGGACTGCGTCCTGAATTTACCAATAATTCCAAAACGTTATCCAGAGTAGCCGAGTCGCTATTGTCAATATGGACAATCGGCTTCAACTCATCCAACCTTTCTCCCCAAACTGGATGACTCAAATTACCTTGCCGTGCCATCATCCAATTGATGTTACCTAACAAGGTATTGATTTCGCCATTGTGTCCTAACAGCCGCATCGGTTGCGCTAGTGGCCACTTAGGTAAAGTATTGGTGCTAAAGCGGCGGTGATAAACAGCAAAAGCACTTTCGTAAGCCGGATTTTGTAAATCAGGATAAAATTCTCCCAAAACAGCAGAACGTACCATGCCTTTATAGACAATCGTCCGGCTGGAGAAAGAACACATGTAAATATCTTCTGGTGTGATCCGATTATCCTGGCAAAACTTGATTAAAGCTTTGCTCAGTTTGCTGCGGGTCAGATAAAGTCTTCTTTCGAGATCACCACCGTCATTTTGGCAAGTCACTAGAACTTGAATAATTTTGGGTTGATTTTCCCGCGCTTGGGGACCTAACACCTCTGGTCGTACTGGTACATCTCGCCAGCCCAAAACATCAAACTTTTCTTCAGCTAAGACGAGTTCTACCGTTGCCCGAATTGAGGCAACCAGTTCCTCTTCTTGAGGTAAAAACATCATCCCTACGCCGATTTTCTCTGGCGCTGGCAAGGAAATCCCCCGGTCAGCAAATTCCTGTTGGAACAACTTCCAAGGGATAGCTGTCATCAGACCCGCGCCATCACCCGAATCTTGGTCAGCACTGCAACCACCTCGGTGTTCCAAACAAGTTAACGCAGCTATTGCTTTAGTGACGATTTCATGATTCGCGTGATTCTGGCGATGAGCAATAAAGCCGACGCCACAAGCATCCCGCTCTTCAACCAACCACCGAGGGCCACTGTAGGGACGGTCAGAATCAATTGGAGAAATGTTGTTTTGGTGATACATATTGTTGTTGTCCATAGGCTTGTCCTGACCTATTCAGTAATAAAGAATGCAGATAAAGAGGGAAAACGAAAATGCCCATAGTTGAGAAAATCTATAGACTGTCCGTTTTTTAGGAAAAAATTTGAAAAATTCGACTTGCTTTGGAGAATCTGTATTTATGCTCTCAGTGGTATGGTGCAGTCTAAATGGCGAATGTCTTGACACTCTCTTGAATATCCTTAATTTTTATACTTCCCGTATTTTGGTTGCGGATATCACACCATCTGTTAGCAAAACCGCTTAGGCTAACCAAAAAGCAACCGTTGAGTTGAGCAAACTACTAGGTGCAACAATTACCCCATATCAGCCAACAAAGCTCTTACAAAAAAATCTGGGTATTCTACTATATCATTTGGCAATTCCTAATTACCTCAGACGAAAAAATATTGCTCAACCCTCTTTGATCACCTTGCCGGTACAATTCTCTTGTGATTTACGTAGTTACCGTAATTCACGGCTGACCCTGTGGCGCTCTTTGCTACAAACTGTTTACTTTGTACTATCCGTATGTAGCGACTATTTTGAGCTAGGGTCACTGTAGCGGTTAAAGCAATAAAAATTGCTTTTCTCAGTAGTCAAATTCTTTATTCTCTTATTATTACCTGAAATTGAAAAAGTCACGTCATTAGTTTTTGATATTTTGCTCAAAAGTACATCCCTGATTGACTCCTATTCCCAATTCAACAGTAGAATTATGGTAAAAATTAAGACTAAAACTGCTTCGGTTCGTTACTTCATATCTGAGCAAAAGTCAGCTAGAAGCATTGGCTTACATTGGTCGCCGTTATTAACTACAGTTTTGTCGCTAGCAAATACTGGTATCAATCTCGCAGCCCCAATACCTGCAAAACCTGTGCCAGTAATTCAACAACCTACAGTACCCGCAAAACCTGTACCAGTAGTTCAACCGACAGTGCCACCTTTGAAGGGAGTGCTTCTCTATGGTAATCAAATTTCCTTAAATGGTCACATTTTTGATGCGCCTTGGTTCCAGCGACCAACAGGGAGTAATCAAAGCACTTACTTAAGCGACGCCGCAGTTAGGCAATTGATCGGGGTTGATTTGTTAAATACCAATATTGCCGCCAAACAACCAGTCCAGTGGTTTGGTCAAGGGAATCCCGTGGTTCTTTCGTCCTTATTTGCAGCCGGATATCGTTATCTAAATATCACCGAACTGGTACAACCAGCCGGATGGCAGCTACAAGCTAATGGCAACACCCTGGTAATTACTGAACCAGCTACCAAGATCACCGAGATTCGAGAACAAACAACTCGCGCCCTCATCCCACTACCACGCCCACCGGAAGCACCCATCCCACTACCACGTCCTCAGGAAGCACCGATCCCACTACCACGTCCTCAGGAAGCACCAACTTTAACAGCAGATCATCTGCTCGTCAATCTCGACCACCCTACTTCCTGGCAAATTACCCAACTTACATCCAAACCCGCTACAGACGCCCAATTACCACAGACAGTATGGGCAATTACCATAGATGGTTCCGCTGATCCCAGCTTACTCACGCGTTATGCTCCTAAGCCACCATTAACACCATTACAAGAAATCCTGAATAAATTACAACCACCAACAGTACCATCCCCCCCAGTATCACCAATCGAGCAGGTGACGGCTGTTGGTAATCAAACAGTGATTCAGTTGAGCCTACCTTATGGATTGGCTCCTCAAGTCACCACAGTCAAACCCAATCGCTTAGAGATCGCCATCCGCCCCGATGCCATGTCAGAACGTGATATTACCTGGGCGCGAGGATTGCGCTGGCAACAGCGATACTTAAATTTAGGTGCTGACCGTTTCCCGATCGTGTGGTTAGAAATCAATCCTCGTATGGGATTAAATCTCAGACCAATTTGGGCATCAGCCCCTAACGGTCTCCTGGGATCAGCCGCTTTATTAAAAACAGCCGCCCGCTATGCTGCTGCTGGGGCAATTAATGGTGGTTATTTTAACCGGAATAATCGTGCTCCTCTCGGTGCGATTAAAAGTGACGGTCAGTGGTTATCGAGTCCCATTTTAAATCGAGGTGCGATCGCCTGGAATGATCGCGGTCAAGCCCTAATCTCTCGTCTTTCCTGGGAAGAAACTCTGGTCACGAATGGGCAGTCATTACCAATTCAAACTTTAAATAGCGGCTATCCTGCAGCCGGGATCGCTCGTTATACACCAGCTTGGGGACTAAATTATACTCCTTTAGCTGATAACGAAATTCTGCTGTATGTGCAAAATGATCGGGTGACTAATCAGTTAGCGGGAGGAATGGCAGAACAAGCTAGTTTTCCCATCCCTAGCGATGGGTATTTGTTAGTTTTACGAGATAGCGGTATTAAATTCGTTAATCTCCTGCCAGTTGGGGCGACAATCAGCCTCAGCACTGCGACTACAACACCCGCCAACTTTAATAGTTATCCCCAAATTATCGGTGCGGGTCCTGTGTTAGTGCAAAATCGGCAAATTGTCCTTGATGGTAAAGCTGAAAAGTTCAGTGATGCTTTTGTCACCGAGAATGCGATTCGTAGTGCTATTTGTACAACTGAATCAGGAAAAATACTGATTGTTGCCGTGCATTACCGGGTGGGTGGTGCTGGTGCGACCTTAGCGGAACATGCTCAATTGATGCAACAAATGGGATGTATTGATGCTTTAAATCTTGATGGTGGTAGTTCTACTAGTTTATACCTTGGAGGAGAATTACTTAATCGCCCTGCCAGTACCGCAGCCCGTGTTCATAACGGTATTGGTATTTTTCTTTCCCCTCCTCTTCCTTCTTTGAAGAAGGATTAAGCAGCATTACTGAATTCATGAAGAGTTAGTGTAGACGACTGAATTTATGCCTTAATACATAACAGTAACGATGTAAGTTTGTTATCTTTGGCAAGGGCTATGAGAAAATGCCGATTTATACGGTTGAAAAGTCTTGCCCCGTCTTATTTCAATAGTTAATAACTCCCAATGAGGTAACTATGGCTAAATCTGAAGTTCAAGAAACAGCACTCGCGAATTCTCTGCCCCTGCCACCATCTGTGACACCGAAAGGCGTTACTGCTACCGAATTACGTCCTTGGGGTTCTTTCACGATTTTGGAAGAAGGACGTGATTACAAAATCAAGCGGATTGAAGTTAAGCCTGGACATCGTCTCAGCCTGCAAATGCATCACCACCGCAGCGAACACTGGATTGTTGTCTCTGGTACAGCAAAAGTAGTATGCGGCGAAAAAGAAATTTTATTACATAACAATCAATCAACCTATGTACCCCAATGTACAAGTCACCGCTTGGAAAATCCCGGCGTGATTCCTTTGGTCTTGATTGAAGTGCAAAACGGGGAATATTTAGGCGAAGACGACATTATTCGCTTTCAAGATGACTACTCCCGGACTAAATAACAGATAAAGGTTCGTAGTTGCGCTTAAGCGTACCAAATAAAAAGTGCTCTTGGCGTCACTACCAACCAATACAAAAATTTTTATATTAATATTTCTTTCGGCGCTGCGCGAAACAAATTTATCACCTTATCGCTAAAATGATAGGGTTTTTACATTTTGGGAAAAAATGATTGAAATCAGCGCCACTGCATCCGCTGAGATTCGGCGGTTGAGGTCAAAGCAAATGTCATCGCCGGTTTTTTTCCGCTTTGAAGTCAAAAGCGGTGGTTGTTTGGGATGGTTTTATGCCATGAGTTTTGAGGAAGACGTGAAAGAAGGCGATCGCGTCTACGATTGTAGTGGCATTCAACTTCTCGTCGATGCCAGAAGCTCCGAACACATCAATGGTTTAAAGCTAGATTATTCCGAGGATTTGATGGGGGGAGGTTTTCGCTTTCATAACCCCAAAGCGATTTCTCAGTGTGGCTGTGGCAACTCTTTTGCCATTGAGTCATCAAGCCTTTGACAAATCACCACATAAATAGGTATAATCAGAATTTGTTAAAACTTAGTCCTAAAATACCAGCTTCATCTGCTGTGACTCATGCCCACAATACAGCAACTAATCCGGACTGAGCGCGAAAAAGCGCGTCAGAAAACGAAATCTCCAGCGCTCAAGCAATGCCCTCAACGTCGTGGCGTTTGCACGAGAGTTTACACGACCACACCGAAGAAACCCAACTCAGCCCTTCGGAAAGTGGCCAGAGTCCGACTCACTTCAGGATTTGAAGTGACGGCATATATTCCAGGGATTGGTCACAACTTACAAGAGCACTCAGTTGTGATGATTCGTGGCGGTCGGGTCAAGGACTTACCAGGGGTGAGATATCATATCATCCGTGGCACCTTAGATACAGCCGGAGTCAAAGACCGCAAGCAAGGTCGTTCCAAATATGGGACGAAACGTCAAAAACCGAAATAGCGTCTTTGGGGACGCCGAGAGCGTAGAGGCGTGGATTTTCGCGTCTTTACATCTGAATACCGTCAGCGACAGCGGCTATTTAGTGTCAGTATGGAGTTACTTAATGTCGCCAGTTAGCATCTAAATTTAGATATATAACTGTTCACCATGTCATTGTCATAAGATGAAGGGTTACGTATGTCTCGTCGCGGTGTAGTTCAAAGGCGGCCGGTTCCGCCTGACTCAGTTTATAATAGTCGTCTGATCAGTATGATTACCCGACGCATTATGCGTAGTGGAAAGAAATCTCTAGCAGCGCGGATCGTCTATGAAGCCATGCAGACGATTGGCGAAAAGACTGGTGCGGAACCATTAGAAATTTTTGAAAAAGCGGTACGCAATGCTACTCCCCTAGTGGAAGTGAAAGCTCGCCGTGTGGGTGGTGCAACTTATCAAGTACCGATGGAAGTCCGGAGCGATCGCGGTACAACCCTAGCGCTGCGTTGGCTAGTCCAGTTTTCTCGGGCTAGACCAGGACGGACAATGGCAAGTAGATTAGCAAATGAGCTAATGGATGCCGCTAACGAAACAGGTAACGCAATTCGCAAACGCGAAGAGACGCACCGGATGGCGGACGCTAACAAAGCATTCGCACACTATCGTTACTAAGTAGACGTTTGAACAAACCGAATCAGAACGGCGCTTCTTGGCAGCAATGCGAGCAAGTAATCCGCCACTGCGATGACGGTTTTCAATAAATGTATAGAATCTTAACAGATAGTAACATAGTAATATCTGCGACAAAGATTATAGGAGGCAGCTGTGGCACGCACGATCCCGCTTGAGAAAGTACGCAATATTGGTATTGCGGCGCATATAGATGCCGGTAAAACAACGACAACAGAACGGATTTTGTTTTACTCTGGCATCATTCATAAAATTGGTGAAGTCCATGAAGGCACTGCTGTAACTGACTGGATGGAACAGGAGCGGGAGCGAGGAATCACCATCACTGCCGCTGCGATTAGTACCAGCTGGAACGATCACCAAATCAACATTATTGATACACCAGGACACGTAGACTTCACCATTGAAGTTGAACGGTCAATGCGGGTATTAGATGGTGTAATCGCTGTGTTCTGTTCCGTCGGTGGTGTTCAACCGCAGTCAGAAACAGTATGGCGACAGGCAGATCGGTACAAAGTGCCTCGGATTGCCTTTATTAATAAGATGGATCGCACAGGCGCGGACTTCTATCGGGTACACGAGCAGATGCGTGATCGTCTGAGATCGAATGCGATCGCGATTCAACTACCCATCGGCAGTGAAACTGAATTTAAAGGAATTATTGACTTGGTGGGGATGAGATCATTTATCTACACCAACGATAAAGGCACAGATATTGAAGAAGCCGAAATCCCAGCGGATATGCTGGATCGGGCAAAAGAGTACCGCGTCAAGCTAATCGAAGCAGTATCAGAAGTCGATGACGTGCTGATGAATAAGTACTTCGAGGGCGAAGAACTGACAAAAGCCGAAATCCAAAAAGCTTTACGTAAAGGTACAGTCGCCGGCACAATCGTACCAGTACTTTGCGGCTCTGCCTTTAAAAACAAAGGCGTGCAGTTGATGCTAGATGCGGTGATTGATTATCTGCCTTCTCCTTTAGAAGTGCCCCCAATTCAAGGGACATTGCTAAACGGTGATACAGTTTACCGCCATGCAGACGACACCGAACCACTGGCAGCACTAGCATTCAAGATTATGGCTGACCCATATGGTCGTCTAACCTTTGTGCGAGTTTATTCAGGTATCCTGAAAAAAGGTAGCTACGTCTACAACGCCACCAAAGACAAGAAAGAACGGATTTCTCGTTTGGTGTTGTTGAAAGCAGACGATCGCCAAGACGTAGACGAACTACGTGCAGGTGACCTAGGCGCAGCCCTAGGATTGAAAGACACTTTGACAGGTGATACGATTTGCGATGAAAGCTCACCAGTAATTCTGGAATCCTTGTTTATTCCTGAGCCAGTGATCTCGGTAGCGGTTGAACCCAAAACCAAGAATGACATGGATAAGCTCTCGAAAGCGCTGCAATCCCTGTCAGAAGAAGACCCGACATTCCGTGTTAGTGTCGATCACGAAACAAACCAAACCGTAATTGCGGGGATGGGAGAACTGCACTTAGAAATTCTTGTAGACCGGATGTTACGAGAATTCAAAGTGGAAGCGAACGTTGGTGCGCCACAAGTTGCCTACCGAGAAACAGTTCGTAAAGCCGTCAAAGCTGAAGGCAAGTTCATTCGTCAAAGTGGTGGTAAAGGTCAGTACGGTCACGTAGTGATTGAATTGGCACCAGGAGAACCAGGTAGCGGTTTTGAATTCGTCTCCAAAATTGTCGGTGGTACTGTACCCAGAGAGTACATCGGTCCTGCGGAGCAAGGAATGAAAGAAACCTGCGAATCTGGTATTCTCGCAGGATATCCAGTAATTGACGTGAGAGCAACGTTAATTGATGGTTCTTACCACGATGTTGACTCCTCGGAAATGGCATTCAAAATCGCCGGTTCAATGGCTGTCAAAGAAGCAGTGATGAAAGCATCACCAGTCCTCTTAGAGCCTGTGATGAAAGTGGAAGTTGAAGTGCCAGAAAATTACCTGGGAGATGTAATGGGCGACCTCAATTCCCGTCGTGGTCAAATTGAGGGCATGGGAGCTGATCAAGGTATTTCCAAAGTAACTGCTAAAATCCCCTTGGCAGAAATGTTTGGTTATGCTACAGATATTCGGTCAAAAACCCAAGGTCGGGGCATCTTCTCGATGGAATTCAGCCACTACGAAGAAGTGCCTCGCAACGTGGCTGAGGCAATCATTGCTAAAAGCAAAGGGAACGCTTAACTAGATAAAGGAAACGAGGATTCATGGCACGCGCAAAGTTTGAAAGAAATAAACCCCACGTCAATATCGGTACAATCGGCCACGTTGACCACGGCAAAACGACATTAACCGCAGCGATCACAATGACCTTGGCGGCAATGGGTCAGGCAACAGGTCGGAAGTATGCTGATATTGATAACGCGCCAGAAGAAAAGGCACGCGGGATCACAATCAACACGGCTCACGTAGAATATGAAACTACTGATCGGCACTATGCTCACGTAGACTGTCCAGGTCACGCTGACTATGTGAAAAACATGATCACTGGCGCGGCACAAATGGACGGTGGGATTTTGGTAGTGTCAGCTGCTGACGGTCCAATGCCCCAAACCCGTGAACACATTCTTCTAGCCAAGCAGGTTGGTGTACCTAACCTAGTTGTTTTCTTAAATAAAGAAGACATGGTAGACGACGCCGAATTGTTAGAACTAGTTGAATTAGAAGTTCGCGAACTACTTAGCAGTTACGACTTCCCTGGCGACGATATCCCCATCGTTACAGGTAGTGGTCTACTAGCTTTGGAAAAAATGACTGCCGCTGGCAAAACCATGCGTGGTGAAGATCCGTGGGTAGACAAAATCTACGCGCTGATGGATGCTGTAGACGCTTACATTCCTACACCAGAGCGGGATATTGACAAACCCTTCTTGATGGCGGTAGAAGACGTATTCTCGATTACAGGTCGGGGTACTGTTGCTACTGGTAGAATCGAACGTGGTAAAGTTAAAGTTGGCGACAACGTGGAATTAGTCGGATTGAAAGATACCCGTAACACCACTGTCACCGGAATCGAGATGTTTAAGAAGAGTCTCGAAGAAGGGATGGCAGGAGATAACGCCGGTGTGCTACTGCGCGGTATCCAAAAAGCCGATATTGAACGCGGGATGGTAATCGCCAAACCTGGTTCGATTAAACCACACACCCAATTTGAAGGTGAAGTGTACGTACTGACGGAAAAAGAAGGCGGACGGAAAACACCATTTTTCCCCGGCTATCGTCCTCAGTTCTACGTCCGCACAACCGACGTAACTGGTACCATTACCTCTTTTACCGCTGATGACGGTGGTGAAGCGGAAATGATCATGCCCGGTGATCGCATCAAAATGAATGTGGAATTGATCAGTCCAATTGCGATTGAGCAAGGAATGCGGTTTGCGATTCGTGAAGGTGGTCGCACTATCGGTGCTGGCGTAGTCTCTAAAATCGTCAAATAGTCACGTTTTTTAGCAATATGGAGGCGCGAGATTTCGCGTCTCTATTTGCTGTCACCATATGAGTGAATTTTAAATTTTGGCATGTTTTGACGTGCAACCAAAATCTAAAATCTAAAATCTAAAAATGAACCAGGAAAATTAAAAATGGCAACTCTACAGCAACAAAAGATCCGGATTCGCTTACAAGCTTTTGACAGACGCCTGCTGGACACATCTTGTGAAAAGATTGTCGAGACCGCAAATCGCACCAATGCGACAGCAGTTGGTCCAATACCTTTACCTACCCGTCGCCGAATTTATTGTGTGTTGCGATCGCCTCACGTTGACAAAGATTCACGAGAACACTTTGAAACCCGCACCCACCGCCGGATTATTGACATCTATCAACCAAGTTCCAAAACTATTGACGCGTTGATGAAACTTGACCTCCCATCCGGCGTAGATATTGAAGTTAAGTTATAGAAACTTAAATACTTGATGAATTTACCCTTGAGAATACCCTCTTGAGGGTTTTTTGGTATGCGTTCTCCTTTAGATATCGGCTAAAGTAGGAATATATAGAGTCAAACCACGGATAGCTTAGCCGTGGCTGCATCGCCAGGGGATAGGTCACCGACTCCTCCCGATGAAACGGTCAACTAAAATCAACATATCTCCAGATATCGAGATTTTAGAAAGCAGCAGTTACGGTTTTTACCCAGGTGACGATGGCATCCTCTTCCTCAATTGCAGTTCGCGAATTACCTCTGTTTCCTCTACCGGAAGTAATCTTATTTCCGACTAGACCACTACCTCTGCAAATCTTTGAATTTCGCTATCGCATCATGATGAACACGATTCTTGATAGCGATCGCCGATTTGGAGTTTTGATGTTTGATCCAGCGGAAGGCAAAGTTGCCAATGTTGGTTGTTGTGCTGAAATTATTCAGTATCAGCGATTAGCAGATGACCGCATGAAAATTTTGACTCTCGGACAGCAAAGATTTCGTGTCTTAGACTACGTTCGTGAAAAGCCTTACCGTGTTGGCTTGGTTGAGTGGATTGAAGACCACACACCAACTCAAGATTTAAGACCTTTGCGCGAATCTGTAGAACAACTACTACGCGATGTCATCCGCCTGAGTGCGAAGTTGACTGAACAAGAAATTGAATTGCCAGAAGATTTACCTACTCTCGCTACTGAACTTTCTTACTGGGTCGCCAGCAATCTCTACGGTGTCCCCGCAGAGCAGCAAGCTTTACTAGAAATGCAAGATACAGTAGCAAGGTTAGAGAGGGAAGCGGAAATATTAACCTCAACCCGAAATCATCTAGCAGCTCGGACTGTTCTCAAAGATACCTTTGACGAAAAGATCTAACCGGATAATTTATCGGTAACGCTGGCGCTTTAACCGCGATTAGTGTTGGCATGGGTTGAAGCAAGAGTGTTACCGTCCGCAAGGGTACGGCATCTACATCCTCGTAGGAACACTGATTGGCACTACATTATAGTTACCAAAGATCTTTAAGATTTCTGTGTGTGCTGTTAATTGTTCCAAAGCCAATCGCATTAACGGGAAGCTAGCACTTGCTTCTAAATCAATGAAAAACAAGTAATCGCCAAGCGATCGCTTAGTTGGACGAGATTCAATCCGGCTGAGATTAATTCCTAAATTGGCAAATACCTGTAGCGGTCTGACCAGCGCTCCCGGTATATTCGCACGCGTACTAAAAGCTAGCGATGTATGTGTACCATTCGTCGGCGTCGCTGATGAACCGCGACCGATTACCCAAAATCGTGTACAGTTCTCTGGTTGGTCGTTAATCCGACTTGCCAAAACTGGGAGATGATAGATTTGCGCTGCTCTTTGGGACGCGATCGCGGCTATTGTCGGGTCATCTACTAATAACTGTAATGTCTCCGTGGTTGAATTCGCCGGAATTAGCTGTACCTGGGGGAGAAAATTCTCTAACCATCCTTGACATTGAGCTAAAGCTTGAGGATGAGAATATACAGTTTTAATTCCCGGTAAACTGTGAGCATAAGACATCAAAGAGTGAGCAATGGGCATCACTAAGGCTAAGTGAATTTGTAAATTATCCAACTGCCATAATGTGTCCAACGTCATAGTCACACCGCCTTCAATCGAATTTTCGACTGGGACGATGGCGATCTCCGCATCTCCATGAGCAACAGCTCGCAATGTTTGGGCAATATTGGGATAAGAACATAAAATTGCGTCCATTCCGCTTTCTTGCTGAACCAAATCAACATAAGCTAGAGTTGCTTGTTCAGTATAAGTACCAGGAGGTCCTAAATGAGCAATAGCAGTAGTCATCTTGTTTATTTAAAGTTACATCTACAGTCATAACTGTTCAAGCTCCTCGTTGACGCACCCACAATGCCAAGACAGACAAAAATAACAAACCGATCAACCCGCCTAAAGGATTATTATTAACTCCCGTCACCCAATCAGGCACCGTATGGGAATAGCGTATTAATTGCCCGACATTAATAATGTAATAACCCCAAACTAACCCAGCATGGAGTCCCATAGACAAGCCTAAGCGTCCGCGACGCCAGCGCTTTGCCCACACTAGCAATAAACCCAGCATTAAGACGCCGGGAAATTGCGTTAGCGTCCGGATAATCTCTGCTAACGGTTTGATAAAATGCGCGACAGCGAAGGTAATAGCAGTTGCCCAAACTACAGAAGTCGGGTAATCGCGCTGCAGTTCATCGAACAGCCAGCCTCGGAATAACAATTCTTCCGCAAATCCGACGGCTAAAGCTGAAACTAATCCTTCAATGATTATTCTTAGTAAAAAAATACTTTGGGGTTGCCATACTAGCCAACCTAGCGCTCCCTCTGTCCCAAAAAGCAGCAAAGTAGTAATCAGCCCAGTTGCTAAACCGCGTAGCAAATCTACACCATTGAGCCTGGTGATTTCAAAACCATAATACCGCAGGATGTGCGATTGTCCGTGTACGCGATCGCCCCAGAATCGCAACAGCAAGATAAATTCCACATATAAAATTACCATTGTCAAGATAGTCACCAAATTGGCATCGTCCACCAACCAGTAGATTGGTAACGCCAGAGGCAACCATAATAATAACAGAGCCAAAATAAAGCAGCCCAGTCTGACAGGGACAGGATACTGGGCTAATCGGCTGTTTAATTTCGACAACTTATGTTCTGATTATTCGTCAGGTTCAATTGTGCTGGTCAAACCATGATTTTTCAAGGTTTCGGAATAAAACTCAGCATGTTCCTGAGCACAAGTAATCACTAAAGCCAGACCATTGGTGTGAGCTTCCATCATAATGCTGACAGCTTGGGGCTGTGAGAGGCTAGGCACCGTAGTCATTAAAGTTTGAACGACATGCTCCATTGAGTTAAAGCTGTCGTTATGGAGCAAAACGCGGTACCTAGGCGCAATCTTGCGGACTGTTGAACGCTTCTCTATAGTTTCGACTGACACGGCTGTTGCTTTTTGGTTGACTACATGGATTTCTGTCCAGCAATTGCTTTACAGTTATTCATTTATTGTAACCGAGAACAGAGAGTGGGGGAAGGGGGAGCGGGGGAAGGGGGAAAGGGGGGAGTGGGGGAAGGGGGGAAATTTCTCTAAAAATTTCTGTAAAACTTCTTTTTATCACCTATTCCACTCCCCCACTCAAGAGCACTCAAGAGCACTCAAGAGCACTCAAGAGCACTCAAGAGCACTTAGCTTTGTTAGCTTAGAGGAGGATGCTACCAAAATCCGAAATTCCCCCTGTTTTTAGCATAAAAAAGCAGCAGCTTGATTGCTACTGCGATGGAGCCAGTGTAAATGGACAAGAGCCTTGACTTTAAACCGCGACAAATTGTGTCTTTAGGATATGAAGAAACTCGCTTATATGCAGAAGTGATTCAAATTGTAGTTCCGCGCCAGTTATGTTGGGCACGTCCTTTGTTTTTAGTGACATTGACTACAGAACCACAATTAGTCACAGACCTGCGAGGAGCCGCTGACTTAGTTTGGCCAATACATTTATTTCAGCTAGCTCTAGACACCGAAGTAATTCCCCACTTTAGCTTTTTAGCGTCCGAACCGCCACCCGACTTGAATCCGACAACCCAACAACAACTTAGTCAGTTTGTGAATTTGTTTTGGCAAGTAGATAAAACCCAGCTTTAATAAGGGTTGTAAATAGATAAATTGCAACTAAAAATTTTGTAACCACTGTTACATTTAATTTCTCACTCTTGGGATGTATCTTAGCCTTTTACAGGCTCGATACTAGCTGGACTCTACCCGCATCCATTTCTGCCATCAATAGCTCAAGCGCTTCATAATCTACGTCAGAGATATAGCCCAGTTCAGTTAATTCTGAGTTGATTTCGTTTTCGATATCAGGAGTTAACTTTTTAATGTACAGAGCTTTTTCCACTAACTGGCGAATACCGTACTTAGTTGGCATAACCAATAAACAGAATGTATTTGATACTAATTATCTAGGGTATCCGTCGGTATAGCAAGTGATCTAAATCACCTTTGAGCATGATCTGGATCTTTCCAAGAAATCAGTCTTCGAGCGACCGGATCGTGATACTCAACTAAAATATGATTTTACATTGTACATTTTATGTGCTTATAAGAACCATCAGAACGCTCTGATGGATTTTTGCATATTTCCAGTTCATGGTAAACAGTATTCAAAGCTTTGTATAGGCTTATACTTTATATTTTATGCACGTTGTCAAAAGATTTAACTAAAAGTGGCAAAAAAATAAAGATTCAGCAAAGAGTTTCACCCAAATGGTCGATGTTAGAAAAAACAGTTTATTGTCGAATACATTATATGTTCCAGTTAAGCGCTCACTAAGGATAAAATCATGCAAGCTATTCTCGACTATCCAAGAATTACACTCATCTGCCCTCAAGGCGTTCTAAATGCAACAAATGCTACAGAATTTCAGCGTGAGCTAGAAACAGCAGTGTGGGAAAGACACTCAAATTTGTTAGTAGATTTAGAACAAGTAGAATCTTTAGACAGTGCTGGATTGATGGCTTTAGTGTCGGCTTTGAAATTGGCTCAAAGTCTGGGTAAGCGTTTTAGCCTGTGTTCAGTTTCAGCTTCGATGAAAATCATTTTTGAACTAACCCAACTCGACCGGGTATTTGAGATCTTTGACAGCAAAGCGGCTGCAGTTGCAGCAACGACAGCGTAAATATCTAATTTTTAGGTTAAAGATACTTGAAAAAGAATAAATTCGTCAGAATTCAGAATTCAGAATCCAATCTCCTGGGGATTTAGACCCGCCACGCGCTTGTTGACCACAAAATGGTTTGCGTCTCCTACGCGGTGGCATCTAGATTTGGTGTAGTGTTTCGCCAATTATTTATCCGCCAGTTACACAGAATTTAGACTGAATTCTGAATCCTGACTCTTGAATTCTTTTTAGTTAACATAGATACTCTCATTGATTAGTCAATCGGTACTTGTACACGCACGCAATGCACTGTGATTGCGATTCAAATCGATGTTAAACTGGGAGGCGGTAACAATCTCAGAATTAAAGTGGCTGTTGCAATAGATAAGCTCATCACCCCAGATATTCTGAAACCAGCCCGTTACTTAGGAAACGAGTTGGGAGCAGTACACAAGGCATGGGATACGGCAAATGTCCGTTGGACACTAACTTATCCCGAAGTTTACGAAGTCGGCGCATCTAACCTCGGGCATATCATCCTCTACAACATATTGAATGCTCAACCGCGATCATTGTGCGATCGCGCTTATCTTCCTGCACCAGATCTGGCCGCCAAACTCCGAGCCACAAATACACCGCTGTTCGCTGTAGAATCTAAGCGATCGCTCACAGAATTCGATATTCTCGGTTTTAGTCTTAGTTACGAACTAGGCGCAACCAACATTCTGGAAATGCTGGATTTAGCCGGAATTCCCAAAACATGGCTTGAAAGACAAGCATCATCGTTCCCCCTGATCTTCGCTGGCGGACAAACAGCAACATCCAATCCAGAACCTTACGCCGACTTCTTTGACTTCATCGCCCTTGGAGATGGAGAAGAACTCCTACCGGAAATCGGCTTAATTATCGAATTCGGTAAAACAGCCGGTCTGAGTCGCCAAGAAATGTTGTTAGATTTGGCACAAGTTCCAGGGGTATATGTTCCGCAATTTTACGACTTAAGGGCAGATGGCTCAGTCTCTCGCAATCGCCCAGATGTACCAGAAAGAATACTGCGGCGGGTCGCCAGCCCAATGCCAGCCTATTCCATTGGACTAGTTCCGCATGTAGAAACAGTACATGATCGTCTGACAATTGAAATTCGCCGGGGCTGCACTCGTGGCTGTCGCTTTTGCCAACCAGGAATGTTGACCAGACCCGCCCGAGATGTCGAACCAGAAGCTGTGGTTGAAGCGATAGAACAAGGAATGCGAGCCACGGGCTACAATGAATTTTCTCTATTATCTCTTTCGTGTTCTGATTATTTATCTCTGCCCGCCGTCGGCATGGAAATCAAAAATCGGCTCAAAGATGAAAATATTACCCTGACTCTACCCAGCCAACGCGTTGATCGCTTTGACGAAAATATTAGCAACATCTTAGGTGGGACAAGGCAAGGTGGATTGACCTTTGCTCCGGAAGCCGGAACCCAGCGTCTTCGTGACATTGTGAATAAAGGGTTGACTAATGAAGAATTGTTACGGGGGGTGAAAACAGCTTTTGACCAAGGCTGGGAGAAAATTAAGCTTTATTTCATGATCGGATTGCCGGGAGAAACAGACGCCGATGTCTTAGGTATAGCCGAAACAGTTAGTTGGCTACAGCGTGAGTGTCGAGCAACTGACAGAAAGCGGATGAATTTTAACATCACAATTTCTAACTTTACGCCGAAGCCGCATACACCATTTCAATGGCACTCTGTATCCACTAGCGAATTTAAACGCAAACAAAATCTGTTAAGGCAAGAATTTCGCCGCATCAAAGGACTAAAGGTGAATTTCACCGATGTGCGAATTTCGGCAATGGAAGACTTTATTGGTCGGGGCGATCGCCGACTCGCTTCAGTATTACATCGCGCTTGGGAATTAGGCGCAGGAATGGATTCTTGGTACGAAAGTGTGGAAAAAGCTTTCGCCGCTTGGACACAAGCGATCGCTGAATCCGACTTAGATTGGAAATACCGGCAAATAGAAAACGGTGAATGGAACCTGATTCCCGAAATAGCTGATGCGACGACGCATTTTACTTCTCTAGAAGCACCCTTGCCTTGGGACCATATCGACACTGGTATTGATAAAAATTGGTTACAAGCAGACTTGCAACGCGCTCTAGAAGCAGCAACTGTCCCAGACTGCTCCTTTGATGGTTGTTCCCATTGTGGAGTTTGCGGACCAGACTTTGGTCACAATATTATCGTCCCGGCATTACCTATTCCCGAATTTACTGGTCATTTTGTCCCGAATATTACCAGGAGTCAGCGACTACGCATGTGGTTTGGTAAACAAGGCGACATGGCTTTAGTCAGTCACTTGGATTTAATGCGCTTATTTGATCGCGCTTTGCGGCGGGCGTCTTTGCCAATTTCTTTCACTGGTGGATTTCATCCTGGTCCTCGGATTGCTTTCGCCAATGCTTTACCTTTAGGCGTGACTAGTTCTGGTGAGGTTGTGGATTTTGAGTTGACGCAGCCAGTCGATGCTGAAACTTTCCGCACCGAACTAGCGCGACAGTTACCAGCAGATATTCCCATTTATGCCATTGAGCAGATCGATCTCAAAGCCCCAGCTGCAAACCAAATGTTGGCAAAAGTAGAATATTTAATTACTGTCGCTACAGTTAAAGAGGTGTCAGCACAATGGCAAAGCTGGATCGAGGCAATTCTCGCCCATACAGAAATTTGGCAAGAACAAACCACTAAATCTGGTAAGAGTAATGTCGTAAATTTGCGCGATCGCTTGTTTGAGTTAGCAGTCGTCACCCAATCGAGCGAATCAGAAGTCGGATTGCGCTATCTCGGGAGTTGTCGGAATGACGGTCACTTATTGCGACCCGAACACGTCATCTTTATGCTCGAACAAGTAGCCGACAGAGAATTTCAGTTGCTACACATTCACCGCAATCAGATTGTATTAAGTAATATTCAAAATTGGTAATTTTGCTTACTCTTGCTTTTTACCATATCGATGTATGATTACATCATTTAAATTTATTAGCCATCTACCACTACGGGTTTCATCGAGAAAAGCGTATTGGATGTAGGGATAATACTGTGTTTCACACTCACAAGGTATCAGCCCTCGAATCATCGTCGTGGGGTTCTTCACACCCAATATCCTCGCGGTCAGCGACAAATATCACTTTAAATGTTGATGAATGTAAATCTTCGTAAATAACAAGCGAAGGTATCAAATCTTCCTGATATATATCAGCATTTCAAAGTAATATGCGTGAGGAAGACAGACATCTGCCAGGGCTGCGTTTTGAGGCAATATTATAGATGAAGAGTGATTCGGCAGATATTATTTGTGTGGTAAGGAGTAAACAATGTTACCTGAAGATGATTTACTAGCAACCCAGGACGAGGAGAACCAACCAACCGACAAACCCAAATCAACTCAGAAAAAATTATCTCGACCGTGGTTGATCCTTGTGGGAATTGCTGTAGTCTCGTGCTTTGGTGGTGTGTTCTCCGCATTTCTACTGACGGCAACACCGTTACAAAACGGCAAGTCTTCGCGACTACCGAATAGCCGCGATATCACATCCATGATGTCTGCCACTATAGATAAACCAGTAAATATTCTTGTTTTAGGCATTGATAACTCTGGACATCCACACAAAAATCAATTTACACCAGCAGAAGCTCTCGCCGGAAATAGTGACACTATGCTATTGGTGCGTTTAATTCCGCAGACGCGCCAAGTTAACATCCTCTCAATTCCCCGAGATACTCAAGTACAGATACCAGGACGTGGTGTTGACAAAATAAATGATGCCAACGTGATTGGCGGCGCGAAACTGGCGGCGCAAATAGTGAGTACTTCTTTGGGTAACGTGCCAATCGACCGTTATATGAGACTTGATACCGAAGGTTTCATTCAATTGGTCGATGCCATTGGCGGAGTCGAGATCACAGTCCCCAAAAAAATGGACTATGTTGACCATACGCAAAAGCTAGAAATTCATTTGGCGAGTGGTCGTCAAAAACTCAACGGTCAACACCTGCAAGAATATATCCGCTTTCGGCACGATGATTTAGGAGACATTGGTAGAGTTCAGCGACAGCAACAAGTTTTAAAAGCGATTCTCAGTGAACTTTTACAACCTGCAACTATCGGACATGTGCCAGAATTACTCCAAGTGGTTAAGAATAATGTCGATACCGATTTGTCGGTGGGAGAAATACTGGCTTTAACTCAGTTCTTGACTCATATCGATCAGAGGCACGTCAATATGGTGATGTTACCTGGTCGTTTTAGTACTAAGCAAGAATTTCGTCTCAGCTATTGGATTGAGAATCCGCAAGCGGCGGCGACCATGCTGGCACAGTACTTTGACATTCACACCCCGGCAAATACCTTGCCTAAGTCAAACTTATCATTTAAACAAATTAAGTTAGCAGTGCTCAATGCCACTGACAAGGCCGACCAAACAAGTAAAACTTTTGCCTTATTGAGAAAACAGGGATTTGAAAATATTTACCGTTCTAAACACGAAATCGATAATACGTACAATACCTCAGAAACCCAGATTATTGCTCAGCAAGGGAACATTGAAGCCGCAAAGGCAGTGCAACAGGCTTTGGGTGTCGGTCAAGTTCAAGTAGCAGCGACTGGAGATATCTGGTCTGATGTTACAGTGATTATTGGTGCAGATTTGAACAATCGGCGGTAAAAAAACATGTTCAGCTATTTAAATAGATAACCTCTTTCCTCTCTTTGGTGTCATTAATCAGATATAGATTGATTTTTACTAAGCTTGCGCTAAAATTGGATAAGTAGAAATTTTCTTCTGGCGCTGCATTGAGTGATCTGGTTCACTACCCTGATTGCCAGGGCGCGAAAGCAAAGCGATTTGAGTGCGAGCATCGAGGATTGTCTTCCAGAGAAGCTGACGCAGATTGAGAATACTTTTCCTCTCCTCGCTACGAAAGTGAATCAGCAATCAATATTTCGGCGCAGTCGGTTTATCTAACTGTCTGTTTGTCAAGATGGTAAGTGCCCAATCCATTAGTGAGGGCAAGTATGTTGATTTAATTGGCTAGAACAATATGCAGCCGTTTTGGAATCATCCGGCGTCTAAATGCACTAAAAGCGTGAGTAGCTTGTTCTTATTGAGCCAACCGATCGCAATTTTTATACCAGTAGCACTGGGAGTTTGTACAAGCGAGAGGGACGATCACCTCCAAGCTCTAGCCCGCTGCTAATTTCTGAGGAAATTGAATGCCAAAACAAATTATCATCGCCGAGCAGCATCAAATTGCTGCAGTATTTTCAGAAGATCAGATTCAAGAACTAGTTGTTGCCACAGGACATCACCAAATAGGTGATATTTATTTGGGAGTTGTCGAAAACATCCTCCCTGGAATAGATGCCGCTTTTGTGAATATTGGCGATCCAGAACGTAACGGCTTCATTCACGTCACTGATTTGGGACCATTAAAGCTGAAGCGCACAGCCGCAGCGATTACAGAATTGTTAGCACCGCAGCAAAAAGTGCTGGTGCAAGTCATGAAAGAGCCAACAGGCTCAAAAGGACCAAGGCTTACTGGTAACATTACTTTGCCAGGACGCTATGTAGTACTGATGCCTTACGGACGCGGGGTAAATCTCTCGCGGCGGATCAAGAGTGAAAGCGAACGTAACCGCTTGCGTGCTCTAGCAATTTTGATTAAGCCGGCCGGGATGGGTTTGCTAGTGCGAACCGAAGCTGAAGGTAAGCCAGAAGAAGCAATTATTGAAGATTTAGAATCATTGCAAAAGCAATGGGAAGCAATTCAGCTAGAAGCACAGTCAAAAAGACCACCAGCACTCCTCAACCGCGATGATGATTTCATCCAACGCGTTCTGCGGGATATGTACGGTGCCGATGTGAATCGGATTGTTGTTGACTCTAGCACTGGTCTGAAGCGGGTGAAGCAGTATCTAACTAACTGGAGTGGTGGTCAAGCACCACAGGGGTTGTTAATTGATCACCACCGCGATCGCTCCCCAATCTTAGAATACTTCCGAATTACGGCAGCGATTCGCGAAGCCCTGAAACCACGAGTAGATCTACCTTCTGGTGGTTACATCGTCATTGAACCGACAGAAGCATTAACAGTAATAGATGTCAACTCAGGCTCGTTCACGCGTTCCGCGACAGCACGAGAAACTGTTTTGTGGACAAACTGCGAAGCCGCCACAGAAATAGCTCGTCAATTGCGACTGCGGAATTTGGCTGGAGTAATCGTGGTTGATTTCATTGATATGGAATCACGCCGCGACCAACTGCAAGTGCTGGAAAACTTTAACAAAGCTCTCAAAGCCGACAAAGCGCGTCCCCAAATTGCCCAACTTACGGAACTCGGTTTAGTCGAACTGACACGGAAGCGTCAAGGTCAAAACATCTACGAGTTATTTGGGAGTCCTTGCCCAACATGTGGTGGTTTGGGACACATTCTTCACTTACCAGGAGAAGGGGAAAAGAACGGAAATCCAATCCTCGAAGTTGCCGAACGCTCTGTATCAATGCCGGCTCGTGAGCGTGAGCGCGAGCGGATGCCAACTCCACGGGTAATTGAATCGCGCGACTATGAATCTACCCCAGACGTACAAGAGACAGAACCGGAGTTTTCAGCGCAAAATCTGCTCAATCATCCCAGCTATCAAGAGATGGGAGATCCGAATAAACGCCAAACCCGTCGCCGTCGCCGCTTGGGTGGAGTCAATGGTGCGAATGGTAAGGAGGAGCCACGTCTAGGAGGTACATACACTTCCAACGAGCCTGAAGATCTTATTATTGAGGACGTACCAGAACCACCAGCACCTGTCGCCGAAGTCGTATCCTTACCAACTATTACCAAACAAAATACTTGGATTGAAAGAGGAGAACGTAGCAAACCCAGCAAACCGGAACCAGTCAAACCTGTTGTAGATCCCCCAGAAGTGGTCTATGTGGAAATGACACCTGAGGAACAGGATATCTACGCTTTGATGGGAATTTCGCCAATGGTGCGTCTAGAGCGAGAAGTCAAAAACACCAAGTCTGTAATTGTCAAAGTCATCGCCCCAGGCGAACAACCAGCACCGGAAACTGAAGCACCAATTCATCAACCGGAACGAACGCAAATTGAACCCATAACCGCCCCAATTCGCGAATCTATCCCGGTGCGACAAAGAATTATGGTGGAAAGAGAGGTATTGCCAGAAAGAGAACCAGAATCAGAACCAGAACCAGAGGTATTGCCAGAAAGAGAACTTGAAAGAGAACCAGAATCAGAATCAGTTGCAGAAAATACTTCTGTACAAAGCGCTTCTGAAGCTGTAGCAGAAGAAGACTCGCGCCGTCGTCGCCGTCGTCGTTCTTCGGCTATGGATAACGGAATCTGAACAACTCATGGTAGCGTTAGCCAAGGAGTGGCGAGAATTTTCCACATCAGCACAGGAAGTTGTTGCTGGTGTGGATGAGGTGGGGCGAGGTGCTTTGTTTGGTCCGGTGGTTGCTGCTGCTGTCATCCTCAGCACTCATGCATTACCCGAACTCGTCGCATCTTCCATCAAAGATAGTAAACAACTGTCTAGTTCTCGCCGACTACTACTAGCGCAGCAAATTTGTGCTGTGGCTGTAGATTGGAAAATTGGCTATGCTTCTACCACGGAAATTGACTCAATTAACATTTTACAAGCGTCATTACTCGCGATGAAGCGGGCTGTACTCAAGTTGAAAGTGCAGCCGACAATTTGTTGGGTGGATGGTAATCAGCCAATTCCAGGTCTGCAAATACCTCAACAAACAATTGTCCGGGGAGACTCCCTCGCGCTTTGCATTGCCGCAGCAAGTATTGTCGCCAAAGTTTGGCGGGATGATTTAATTACCAGATTAGCAACCAAGTACCCGTTATACAACTTGGAGCAGAATAAGGGTTATGGGACAAAGCAGCATTTATTGGCGTTGCAACATTATGGGGCTTCGCCATTACACCGCAAGTCTTTTAGCCCATGTAAAGTAGTATAGAAACGACTTTATATCTCTTTATTCAGGATTCAATAGAGGTAAATCACAATTGTGATTGCTACAGAAATCCTCTGTCTGATCGCTTACCCACTGACTGTAGTCTGCTAAAAGTTGATGTAACAATCTTTGCTTAATCGTCTGTAGGACACTTTTCAGCAAACCATTACCAGCGGCTTCAATCATTGGCTTTGGGGTGAAGGCGAGGAAGAATGGCAAATCTACTTGTACTTCTAAATCAGCATTACCTTTGAGCCGAGTACCAGTCTTTGACAGTTCTGGAGACAAATATCCAGTTAAATTTAGAGTGAAACGCTGATTGATGTACTCAGTACCTCGGATTTCACAACCTAGCGATCGCAAGTTAATTGTCCCATTCGCTTCTGACCAAACTTTTAAATCCACAGTCGGTTGCAGTGAAAGGGCGAAAAATGTCAGCGGACGCATTTTCAGGCGAAAAACTTCCTCAGAAAGCTGTTCAATGCGGCTAGGGTCAACCAAGGCTCTAACTAAACGTTGTGGCTGACGTAAGTAATGTTGAATGGGAATTGATTGTTCCAGAACAGCAAACTCTACGGATTGAGAAGCATTAAACCGGGTTAGCATAAAATAATCCCTGCTTTCCTAAATTTTATAATATTTTAATGATTTTGGAAATAATTTCCGGTGAAATTGCAGTCACAACTACGAGCTTTACGTATGAAAAATTTAAATCTGCCAATTTGTATATAAAAATTTTACACGTTTACCGTGCTTGTACGGGTCTATCTTCCGAAAGGGAAATCCGCTCTGATCGTTTAGTTAGAATGACGCTTCCGGAGAGGCAAGAAGCACTTGAATTAGGACGACAAGTTTTTGATCAAGAATATGTCAATAAGTTTTTAACTAATCACGATCAAAAAGTGTAACAATCTGCATTGCACTCATATCCTCTCCGGCTACCTACACAGAAGTCATCTTCTCCATCACAGTCCCGGCTAAACAAGCTCGATCCAAATTCACGCCACTTAAATTAGCATCTTCCAACTCAGCACACAATAAATTCGCTCCAGTCAAAGTTGCGCCAGCCAAATTGCAAAAGCGTAAATCAGCTTCCTCAAGATTCGCCTCACTTAACAGCGCCCCTTGCAAATCAGCCCGAGTCAAGTCAGCGCCTTTGAGATTAGCACCAGTCAAATTAGCACCGCGCAAGTCAGCACCTCGGAAGTCAACGCCTTGCAAATTCACATTCATCAAATTAGCACCGCTTAAAAAAGCGCCAGCCAGTGAGACTTGTGCCAAATTTGCTCCCATAAAATTTGCCCCACGCAAATTACTCCCGCGCAAATCAGCACTAGTTAAGTCAGCTTGCATCAAATTGGCTCCCATGAGATTTGCTCGCAAGTCAGTCTCTACCAAGTTAGCGCCCATCATATTTGCCCCTTCCAAACGCGCACCAGCTAAATTGGAGTTGCGGAAATTTGTCCCCACCAAATTAGCGCCAGCGAGATTAATCCGGCTTAAATCAACTTGGGAGAGATCCTCATCTTCTAAATCAGTCCCAGGAAGTTGTTTAAGTTTTCCTAAACGAATCGCTTCAATAGTCATTGGTTAATCATTACTCGCATTAGTTATCGCCCGAAATTTCAAATTTTCGCTATCCATCTGCGGATCTAGCAGCCACATCCCAGCACTAACTTTCTGAGACATCAACGGCAAATCTAATCCCTGTTGCATACCCATAACTAACAAAGCGAGGGTGTCAACCAACTTTGGATCGAAGCGAATGCCTTGTTGTTGCTGACATTCTGCCAAAGCATGGGAAAATATTTCTTCGCGACTGAATTGAGATGATTTTTTCTGACTGACTCGATATTGAAATTCCGCCGCTAAGCTTAAAATTCGCGATTCCAAAGGAATTTCATCACCAAATAATCTAGCTGGATCACCTGTCCCGTTCCACCACTCAGTTTGGTGAGTGATAATTTGGGCTGTTGCACGTAATCGTGGCATAGTCCGTAATACCTGTGCGCCAGGGACTAGAGGGCAAGTTAAAGGGCAACTTGGGGCATCTTCTTGATAGCGGGTGGAACCGCCTGGAAGTATACTTTCGGCTGTTTGCAAAGGATCAATACGATGCAGTAACCCAGCAAGACGCAGACGCTTAATTTGCCATGCGGGGAGATCGAGTAGTTGGGCGATTGTTTCCGCGATCGCAACTATTTCCGCAGCTGCGTTTGGATTAGCAATATCGGCTTCATCCATCAACTGCGCCATCCGCAAGAAAGCTTGAATTTCGTTAGAAACCAAGTTCCGATCTAGCGCTTTGTGACGAGAACCGACAGGTACAGCTAAATCCTCTTGTCCAGTTTGCAGATAATCGACAACGCGAGTCACAACTGCACTGAGATTTTCCGGGATGACAGTTGGTGTTTGGAACTCTTGAGAGTAAGCAACCAGTTTTTTCTGTAACTCCGAGTTGTAAATACCGATATGATCTAAAGCTAAATCGACTGTTTCTTTCACCAATTCTGGTTCAAATGTCCACAGCCCATAAAATTTCCGCTCGTGATCAGAAGCTGGTTGTCCGGCAACACCGTAATCTGCTGCTGATAACTCTTGACAAAGTACCATCGCTGTGTAGCTTGGCGACAAGATAATCAAATGCCACTCTTCACAAACCGGATCAGTAGCAGCTAATTCCACTAAATCCACATTCGGCAGGTCACTAGTGGGGTGTTCAGCAAAACCCGTACCAGTACCAGCCATAATCGCAATGTGACGTGACTTCTTAGCAATATCTCCATATCGATCCGCTTCCTGCAAATACCATTTCCCTTGCTGGAAGGCTGTGATCACCAACGGTGAACTAGCATCGTCAAGAATATGGTCTTCTAAAGCATGACATAGAGAAACCAGAGTGTTCTTATAATAGACCCCAAATCTAATCGGTCTTTTACTCTGGTGATGGGCAGCTTTCAGTTTTTGGAGAATTGAGCCTTCTAACATGGGTTTTGGTTAAACGAACCGCAAAAAAAAAGAAAATATGGACGCATGACGACTGTTAAATAATCATGCATCTAGAGTAACTTAGGAAACACCGGCAAGCTGCTTGGTTTTTGGCTCGATTGGTGCGGTTAAGGCTGATTCTAAATCAGCACAGCCCATTCTTTGTTCTAAGATTTTCATCACTTCGCGCCCGAAATCGTTCGGGTTTTGTCGCCAAGCTTGCAAACAAACTTCGCCAAACAAAGAACCTAACGGTTCAGGATTCCATAACATTTTTTTGGCATCCCAAGGCATATGACTCATAGGATTCCAACCAGGTTTGACCACCCCAGTTTGGAAAGCATATTCTTCCAAGTGGGTATGAGGTTGCAACCCGATAAAAAAGATTGCCGGTTCGACTTTATCCACACCGAAGATCCGTTCGAGTTCGCGGTGATAAGCGATCGTTTGGCGGATGGTTTCGGGGCGTTCATCAATCACGTTAAAAGAGTAATTGACAGAGACTAGGTCGTTGAATCCGGCATCTTTTAAATCGCGACAGTTTTGTAAGACAGTGCGGAGATTGTAACCCATCCGCATTTTGCGGACAAGTTCTTGGGAACCGCTAGTAATCCCAATTTCAAAATAATTCATCCCAGTCTTCACCATCAGGTCGCATAACTCTGGCGTCAAGTTATCGGCGCGGATATATGCTGCCCAGTGAATGTCTGTCATCCCACTCTCGACAATTTTTTGTAACAATTCTACGGCATCATCGATAAATTTCCGAGCTGGGATGAATTGAGCGTCGGTAAACCAAAAATTGCGGATACCGCGATCATATAATTGCCGGATTTCCGCGACAACTTCGTCAGCCGGATTAATCCGCACTTGTTTACCTTCCACAACAGTATAAATACAGTAGCAACAGTTGTGTGGACAACCACGCTTCGTCTGTACACCGATGTAAAAGTCTTGGTCTTGGAGATAGTAGTTAAACTCTGGCCAAATATTGGCAATGTAATCGTAGTTACAGGCAGTTTTTACTAATGGCGTCGGTTGTTCATGAATCAAACGTTCTCGCGGTTTCGCTTCGCCGACTACATAACAACGTTCATCACGAATTTCTTGACCGTTTAAAAGTTTTTCGAGTAATGTTTCGCCTTCACCAACGGAAACAATTGTCCCTTTGGGTAGGCTTTTGCCTAATTGTTCATAAAACACACTCACCGCGCCACCACCGACAACTAAGCGCGTTTCTGGATGATATTTTTGCGCCCGCTTCAACCCGCGTTTGATTAATCCCTGGTTACGCCACAGTTCTGAGTAGTAACTTGTCAACAGACGGAAGCCACCCAAAGCACCGCGTAATTTCAGGAAAGGATTAAACGAGTAATTAAATTCAAAGGCATATTGTAAAGGATTGCCACCGCGTCCGCCTACAGGCGCGTAAATTTGGATATCGCGCCAAGAAAAAACGAGTAATGTCGGTTTAAATTCATCAATACAGCGATCGAGGGCGGAGGAAAAATCTAAGGGTGGTACTGTTCCTAAATCGAAGATTCGTTGTTCGGCTTGAGGAAACAGCTTGTGTACGTGATCGCAAAGATACACAACCCCAATCGGAAAGATCGGGTTACAGGGAAGGCGAACGTAGAGAATTCGGTTTTCCATCGTTTTTGTTTGTTCCATCTTACCCATTGCTGATAAAAGTATGCTTCCCCCGAGTGAATCGTTTGGTAGAACGACCATCAGCTTTACATCCTAGCACTTAGAAAGTGTTGGTGCTTTTTGCAACACAGACTCTAGCTTGCACATCGAGATCGGAGAGTGTTTATGAATTTTTTTTCATATAACTTTACGATAACACCGAGTTTACTCAGGTGTAAGCTGTTTTTATCTAATTAACTATGTTTATCTTTAATATATGTAAATCACCTAGAGCCTTCTTGCCGTGCAGCTATTGACTCGCTGCGGCTTTTACTCTTTAATATAGATCCGCTCTTTACAGCCAGATATTTAACAAAAACTTTATAATACTCAATGTGAGTGATTTAATAATATAGCATGGCGTGACGGCTCAGTTGGTAGTTACAGTTACAGCAACAGGGGATCGCAAGTGTTAGCTTGACAGATGTAACAATTACCTGTCGCGTCAAGCTCATTCTTCAGTTATGGCTCAGATTTTAGATCCTTTACCGCCAGACCAACCGCCTCAATCGCTTTGCTGCTATGTGAATGCCACAAGCAAGATTCAGATAGCACGCATTTCCGATGTGCCTAACTGGTACTTTGAACGAGTCGTTTTCCCCGGACAACGGCTAGTGTTTGAAGCACCCCTAGAAGCGCATCTCGAAATTCACACTGGGATGATGGCAAGTGCTATCTTGTCAGATACAATTCCATGCGATCGCCTGGTGATTAACGAAGATAGCAGTTCTGGAGTTGATGCTACATCAGCACCCGTGGGTACAACGCAGGCACTTAATACAAAAATCGAAGACATCAGACCTTTAACAACCGCCAGTTGAAGAATCATTGTTTAAAAAAAACAATTTGGGAAAATAATCGGGTTGCCTTCTTAGACAGCCCGATGATTTTTTTGCGTCTCTATCAGGCAGAGACGAAATATGATAGGAAGTGTTAACACTCTGATTAATCAGCTTGAATCTGCCTTCGTTTATTTGGTTGTGGAAAATTGCCGCTTGGTCAATGGGTTTCTCGCTATTGGCTTACGCACTGCTAGCAATTACGGGAACTTTGATGTGGAAGGCGCGAACGTCTAGGCAACCACGACCTGGTTGGTGGCGATCGCTACATTATACAATTGGGATCATTCTTGTGAGTTTAGTCCTGCTATTACTCGCCGTGGGTATTGTCGGCACCTTAGGACACTTTGGCTCACTCGGACACTCACCGCACCTTTTTGCCGGTTTAACGGTAGTAGTATTAGTTTTAATCTCAGCCGGTAGCGCCAGCCAAATTAGTGGTACACAACTTTGGGCTAAACCACTCCATGTGCGAACAAATATTGCCTTGCTTGTGAGTTTAGTTTGGGTATTGTTTACCGGCTGGAATGTCGTCCAAAAATATTTACCTTAATTTATCCCACTATGACTTCCCCGGCAATTTTTCGCCTATCTCCCTTAATTCGCCTCACGCTGTTAAGTCTGTATGTCGCCTTAACAGTACCATTACCTTTTTTATCAAAGGTGACAGATGCACCCGTCCCGCCCTCCGTCCTCTGGGTAGGGATTGGCGTGGGTTTAATCGCCTTATACGCAGCGTTAAGTGAACGAGTCATTTTAGATGACCAAGGCATCCAGGTGGCTTATCCTCAATGGGTACCAAGCTCTTTTCGCCGTGGCTGGTCATTACCTTGGCAAGATGTGAAAGAATTAAAGCCTCGGACAACTGGTCAAGGCGGCTTAGTTTATTACTTTTTGAGTCAAGACGGCAAGGCTTATTTATTACCGATGCGTATATCGGGATTTACTGAGTTCGTCAGACAAGTTCAAGCCAAAACCAAAATTGACATGACAGATGTGTATCCTTTGGCTCAGCCGTGGATGTATATAATTTTGCTGTTTTGCACCGTCCTGCTGTTATTGGTGGATGCTTGGACAATTACCACGGCTGTGGGTGGAGGATATTTAACTTGAGCCAACTTCGCTTAGAGCAAGTTAACTTATACGCGAAAACACATCAAAAGCAAGGATATCCGATTTTACAGGATATTTCGTTTGAGGTGAAAGCAGGCGATCGCGTGGCGATTGTCGGGTCAATCGCTAGCGGCAAAACTTCATTGTTACGATTATTAAACCGCCTATCGGAACCTAGCAGCGGCAAAATTTATCTAGAAAATCAAGAATATAGCCAAATTCCCGTATTAAAACTGCGTTCCCAAATCACCCTTGTTCCCCAAGAACCAAAATTGCTGGGGATGACAGTGAAAGAAGCAATAACCTATCCGCTGGTTTTGCGCGGTGTGTCGAAACAAGTGATTCAACAACGCCTCACAGAAAGCCTAGACCAATTGCACATCGATAATGACTTGCTAGGAAGAACCGAAGTGCAACTTTCCCTAGGACAACGACAAATAGTAGCTTTAGCGCGTGCTCTAATGATTCAACCACAAATTTTATTATTAGACGAGCCGACCTCTGCCCTGGACGCAGGTAGGGCAACTCATCTTTTAACAGTTTTAACCGATCTCAGCCTCAAGCCAACAACGATTTTCATGGTCAATCACCAACTAAATCTAGCCCAGACATTCTGTACAAGGTTATTACACCTCCAGCAAGGTCGCTTAATCCAGAATTCAACCTCAGCCGATGTAGACTTTTTGAAGTTACATGACTTGTTGATCCAAGCTGAGGTACAAGCAGAACAGGAGTGGACTTAACACCCCTCAATTGCGAAAAGTACCAGCAACAGTGGAACGTTGGGTAGTAACTCTCTCACTCGCCACCCGAGATGGTGATTGCCCAACTGGCGAGGGAGTCAAAATTTCCACATTAAATCGGTAGCCGACATTGCGGATAGTTTGAATTAAACTAGGTTGCCGAGGATCGAGTTCCACCTTTTTGCGGAGTGACAAAACGTGAGTGTCGATTGTCCGGGGGTTGTCAATGGCGTCAGGCCAAGCACGACGGAGTAATTCCGAACGACTTAAAGGAAGTCCAGCCGCTTGTGCTAAGACATATAGCAAGCTGAATTCCTGGGGTGTTAAGTCAACGAACTCTCCCTGTAAACGAACCCGGCGCTGAATTAAATCAATTTGTAAAGACCCGTAATCTAGATAAGCCGGCGCAGATGGTGTCCGCTTACGTCGAATTAGTGCCTCTACCCGTGCGAGAAACTCCTGCATGCCAAAAGGTTTGGACAGATAATCATCCGCCCCCGCCTTTAATCCTCCTACGATATCAGCTTCCGTGTTTCGACTAGATAGCATCAGAATTAGGGGTTGTTGCTGTCGTTGAAGCCAACGACAAAACTCGATGCCATCACCATCAGCCAGGTCAGAATCCAGAATGACCAATGTAGGCTGGTGGGCCAAAAACACTTCTCTTGCTTGGTAGATGCTGGCTGCTTGATGCACTCGGTACTCCAGTTGTTGCAAGTGCCAGCCTAGCAGCGACCTCAGATGTGGATTACCCTCAACAATTTGAATACAAACCGAGACCACGATAGCAAGATCCCTTTGCGTTAATGACTCTCAAAGTATCAAAGCCTATGGTAAAACTTTTGTAACCCTTGCTACTACCACCTCAATTGCTCTAATTTTGACACCAAGGCAAATGATTTTTTACTGGCTCTAGCTCGGATCTCAAAGCTTTCATCGAAAATCCTGGGTAGAAACCCCGTCCTTTTAGGACGGCTTTATATTTAAATGCTGGTTTTTAGTTGGATATAATCCCAGGAACCAGCAAACCCGTTTAAGTCCCTTCGCCCAACCCAACCAGGATGTCTTGGCTTACCCAACGCCCGAACCAATCAGGCTTAAAGTGAATCCGAACTAGGGAAGTATTCGGAAGTTTGTACCAAGTTGAGTCTAAATAGGGCTATTCACTTCTTGCGTTGAACTAATTGGTTAGCTCAATCCCCGTCCTATAAGGACGGGGTTAGTGAAGATTGTAATTTAACGTTACAATATAATTAATACCGTATTTGTACTGAAAAAGAAAGCAAATCATCAGGTAGTAGTCCTACCGGGCACGGCAGCGTTAAAATCTGCCCTGAGAACACCCTAGTCATATCTCAGTAGATACAGGACTTCTGTAGTCTACTTTACTAAGATTAAGGGAACGTAAACAGCATCAAATATGGTAAAACTATGGATCAAGCTTTGGCAATTATTCAAAGCCGGAATCCAAACACCATTTTGATACGTCAACTTTAACAACACTGAATTCTAAAGCTTATTCGCATTTATGCTTCAGGACACTCAAACAATCCGCTACTATCAAAAACTCACCGACGCCCTCGTCGAGTTGTCGAATCGCGGTTATCGGTCTGATTATATGCGGATTTATTTAGATGGGTATTTAGCCGCACTCCGCCAAAGTAACGCGATCGAGCCGATCTTGATCCATCGTTTGGAGGAAGAAGCTACCCGCTTTTTATACGACCCATCCAACTTTGAAGCCACCCAGCCCCAAACCCAAACACAACGAGACTACTATTAGCTGAGTAGTTGCGCTTAGCAAGTGCTAAGCGCAACTACAAACCAGCCGTTAGGAAGCTAGGGCGACTTCCACAATCTGCTGTAATTCGCCCTTTTGGTAAAGTTCGATTAAAATATCCGAACCGCCAACGAATTCACCATTAACGTAAACCTGAGGAATAGTCGGCCAATTGGAATATTCTTTAATTCCTTGGCGAATTTCCGGGTCATCTAAGACATCAACAGTCTCAAAAGGGACACCTAAGGTGTTCAAAATTTGCACAGTGTTGTTTGAGAAACCACACTGGGGCATCAATTTTGTCCCCTTCATGAAAACTATCACCTTGTTGTGCTTGACTAAGTTGTCAATACGCTCTTTTGTTTCTGGGGTCATTTTTCTTTGTTGTTCCTATGCTACGAGAGGTTGTAAAGGCGGGAATCCCATCTTTACACTTGAGGAGTAGATGTTTTCAGCGCTAAGGCATGAATGGCTTCACTCGACATGGCTTGTCGCAACGCACCATATACCAACTGATGCTGTTGCACCAATCCCTTACCTGCAAACTGCGATGACACTACCGTTACCTGATAGTGATCACCGCCACCAGTCAAGTCTTGCACCTGAATTTGGGCGTCTGGTATCTCCGCCTGGATCATTGCCTCAACCTGCTGCGGACTAATCATCGCAATTCCTTGAAAACTGCCTTTACTAATACTAATTTAACTACTTTGCGGGTGCAGTTGGGGGAATCCGCCCACCAGGTGCATAAGCAGAATCGACAAAACCAAGTTCAAACAACTGTTGATAAGCTTTTTTGCCCAAATCTCGCGTAGGATTTTGGCTAGTGACAATTTGTACCAACAAGGGTACTGCCAATTCTGGCTTGCCTTGTGCCCGTTGTACTAGTGCTAGTTGATAAGTAGCCTCATCCCGCATCTGGGCTGTTTGCAATGCCTTCTGGCGCTGAGAATCAGCAATTCTGTTATCAATCCCTGAAAAACTGGTAGTGAGTTGTTGGTAAAAATTGGAAAGTTGATTAAACACAACCCGTGCGTCTTCAAGTTTCTTTGCTGCTAAGCTATAATTCTGGGAAGAAACAGCACTGTTAGCCTCATTCATTAGACGCTGACCGCCTTGCATACTCAACAAACTAGTATCAGCACTGCTTGGGCGGAGATTGTTGGGGGCTGAAGGATCAAGCGGCTGTACTTGATTAGGACTTCTCGGCAATGGTTTTTGAGCGTTGACTGGTGCTAGTTGGCAGAGGACTGCCAATGCTGATAAAGAAGCAACACCGAAGAAGCGATCGCGAAGGCAAGAAAAAATCATGAAGTAATTTAGGCGATAAGGAACAGACGAAGCTTGGGGAAACTTGGGGTATCTTAACTCTGTTTTGGTCAAGCGCAAAGCGAGTTTTATTACCAAATTTAGCTATATTTGACTCAATCATTAGGATGATTTGTTCCAAGAAACCCAAACAATACTAGCCGCACAGGGAGGACGCAAGCATTGCGCCCCTACAATACCGAACTATATTGCTACCATACTCAATACGGTTATGTATCAAATTTTGTAGGGGCGCAATGCTTGCGCCCTTTTGCCAGACCACAATGCTTGCGCCCTTTTGCCAGACCACAATGCTTGCGCCCTTTTCCTAGACCACAATGCTTGCGCCCTTTTGCAGCGTCACGGCGGCTTGCGCCCAGATGCTTCGTGTAAACATTTCACTAACGCTACTGTTAACGTTAGTATTCGCGCTTAACAATCTTTTGTAAATCTTTGACAGTCAAGATAAGGAGCTGAATATATCCAATAACATAGATGCTCGCGGGCTACTAAAAACCCGAATTGTGAACTTCCACAAATTCCGACCGAGATTCCGATTCCTGACCACTTAAGTGACTCAGTTCCGACCGCAAATCTGCCGTAAGTCTTTTTGCCCCTTGTTTTGGCGAGTCTGTCTGGTAATCTGCCACCTTCAACGGCGACCCAATATGAATACTGACACGACTTCCCCAGCTAGGATAAGCTTCGTTGTAACTAATTCCCACCGGCACAACTGTGATTCCCAACCCTGGATGACTCGATTCGGCACTCAAGGCAAGACGAGCTAGTCCTGGCTTTAAAGCTTTAACTTCATTATCTCGAAAAATGCCACCTTCAGGGAAAATAACCAACATCTCGCCATTTTGGAGCAATTCAACTCCATGCCGCAACGAAGTAATTGACGGCTGTTTCGGATCGATCGCAAACCCACCCAAACGTTTAATAAACCAACCTTGAATTCCTCGGCACTCATTACCAGACACCATATAACGCAAGTCACGTTGGGTTACACCGCGACCAGTCGTGTGAGGTACAAGTAAGGCATCCCAGCGAGAACGATGGGTGGGTGCCAAGATGACTGGCCCTGTTTTCGGGAGATTTTCTTGACCAGTGACAGAAATCCGACTAAAAAAAAATGGCAGCAGAAAAAAACGTCCCAAAGGATAGGCAATCTTAATTAACCAAGGAGAAACCCGCGAAGCAGTGGTACTAGCAGACCTGAAAGAGGAAAAGTCGAAATCGATCATAACGGTGTTGGTTCACTGTAAGCAAAGATGTTATTGCATCTGTCATACATCCAAGGTAAATTCTCTTGTGTGAATTGTGTCTGCAAATAGGGACACTTTATCGAAGTGGCTTTGCATAAAATACATAATTCAATGCATAAGGTAACACTAACAGCCGTTAACTTTTTTGCCGACGCGCCGCAAACCACGATTGTAGCTGGAGACGACAGGCAGATTCCCTAACGCCACCAATAACAGCTAAGCGGTGATTCGAGCAAGCACTATCAGGAATATTAACAACGGTACGGATTGCCCCAGTTTTCGGATCGTCAACTCCGTAAACTAATAACCCTAGACGCGCTTGGACTATAGCACCAGCACACATTGGGCAAGGCTCAAGGGTGACATATAAAGTGCATTCATTCAAATGCCAATTTTGCAAGATTTTTCCGCAAGAGCGCAAAGCGATAATTTCGGCATGGGCTGTTGGGTCTTTGTCACGCTCTTTTCTGTTTTCTCCCTCAGCCAGTAGCTCTCCGGATGAATTAATAATTACTGCCCCCACAGGGATTTCCCCAGCCTCACCCGCCGCCTGAGCCAGTTCTAGAGCATGACGCATCCACTGACAGTGTTTGAGATACTCCTCTTCCGTCATGTTACATAGCTGGTTGCATCAACATTGAATCTAGCTGACCTTTGGCATCCAACTCATACATATCGTCACAGCCGCCAATATGTTGGTGATTAATAAAAATCTGTGGCACACTGCGACGACCATCAGATCTCTGGGCCATCAGATTTCTCGCCGCTTCGTCGCTGTCGATTTTATATTCGGTAAAATTAACACCTTTCCACGACAACAACATTTTTGCCCGAATACAGTAAGGACAAGTTTGCCAAGTATAAATTTCTACGTTAGCTTGCCAGCGTTCCGGATGACGATTGAGTAGCGAATTGAAAAAGTTCAACATAAAAAAATAGTGGTAGTTGTGAAGAGTACATCTAGCCTAAACGATCGCGCCATTTTCATAGCAGCAAAACTTAACACACTCAAAGGCAAGACAAATTTCCATGCGTATCCGCCCTTTGGTAAACTTGAAAACTGATATAGCTAGATAAAAAACCGCTAAATCAAGCAAATTAGAGGGCAGACTTCGTGGAAAATACGCTTGGCCTAGAAATTATAGAAGTAGTTGAGCAAGCTGCGATCGCATCTTCTCGCTGGATGGGTAAAGGTGAGAAAAATATTGCCGACCAAGTGGCAGTAGAAGCCATGCGTGAGCGGATGAACAAAATTAACATGCGCGGTCGCATTGTCATTGGCGAAGGCGAACGCGATGAAGCACCAATGCTTTATATCGGCGAAGAAGTCGGTGTCTGTACCCGTCCAGACGCGGCAGATTTCTGTAATATCAATGAATTAATTGAAATTGACATCGCCGTTGACCCTTGCGAAGGTACTAACCTCGTAGCCTACGGTCAAAATGGCTCAATGGCAGTTTTAGCAATTGCCGAAAAAGGCGGTCTATTTGCAGCGCCTGACTTCTACATGCGGAAATTAGCCGCGCCAGCACCAGCTAAAGGTCATGTAGACATTAACAAGTCAGCCACCGAAAATCTGAAAATTCTTTCCGAGTGCTTAAATCGCGCTGTCGAAGAATTAGTTGTCGTCGTGATGGACCGTCCTCGTCACAAAGACCTAATTGCCGAAATCCGCAGCGCCGGCGCTAGAGTCCGCCTAATCAGCGATGGTGACGTTTCTGCTGCCATCTCCGCTGCTTTTGCTGGCACCAACATCCATTGTTTAATGGGGATTGGCGCTGCACCAGAAGGTGTAATTTCCGCCGCCGCTTTACGTTGTTTAGGTGGACACTTCCAGGGTCAATTGATCTACGATCCAGAAGTAGTGCAAACAGGTTTGATTGGTGAAAGCCGAGAAGGCAACTTAGCTCGACTCAAAGAAATGGGTATTCATGATGCCGATCGTGTTTACAATGCCGACGAACTCGCATCTGGCAAAACAGTACTGTTCGCAGCTTGCGGCATTACTCCCGGAACCCTCATGGACGGCGTCCGCTTCTTCCCAGGCGGTATGAGAACTCAAAGTCTAGTTATCTCCAGCCAATCCCAAACTGCTCGCTTTGTCGATACCATCCACATGGTTGACGAACCCAAAATGCTGCAATTGCGGTAATTATTAAAGAGTAAGGGGTAGGGTGTAGGCTGTAGGTCAAGTGGAAATAGGGATTCCCCCCCCTCCCCCACTCCCCCCATCGGACACTCCCCCCTCTCCCACTCCCAACGCCCAACTCCCAAAAATTTGCAAATGAACATTGTCGTCGTGGGGCTAAGCCATAAAACAGCCCCAGTAGAAGTAAGGGAAAAGCTGAGTATTCCAGAACCTCAAATTGAAAGTGCTCTGGTGCAACTGTGTAGTTATCCACACATCGTTGAAGCAGCAATCTTAAGCACTTGCAATCGCCTGGAAATTTACATCGTCACTGACGAAACAGAGCAAGGAATTCGCCAAGTTAACCAATTTCTCGCTGAATACAGCAAATTACCCATACTGTCCCTACGGCAACATCTGTTTATGTTGCTACATGAAGATGCTGTGATGCATTTAATGCGGGTATCTGCAGGATTAGATAGTTTGGTACTCGGAGAAGGACAAATTCTCGCCCAAGTCAAAAATACTCATAAACTCGGACAGCAATTTAACAGTATCAAAACGGTTTTAAATCGTTTATTTAAGCAAGCCGTCACCTGTGGCAAACGCGTCCGTACCGAAACTAGTATTGGCACTGGTGCAGTTTCCATTAGTTCCGCAGCTGTGGAATTGGCGCAGATGAAAGTGCAGAGTTTAGCGACCAGCCGAGTTGTAATTATTGGTGCTGGGAAAATGTCTAAGTTGCTTGTACAGCACTTGTTGGCAAAGGGGGCGATTTCGATCGCTATCTTAAACCGCTCGGTAGAAAAAGCGCAAGAATTAGCTAATCATTTTCGCAATCAAGTTGCAGCTAATGGATGCAATCCGATTCAATCACATCCACTGTCAGAGATGATGACAGTAATTTCCACATGTGATATAGTGTTTACGAGTACATCTGCGGTGACGCCGCTACTTGATCGCGCCAAATTAGAAATGGTGTTAGAACCGAGCCGACCTTTACAATTATTTGATATTTCTGTACCTCGGAACGTACACATAGATGTAAATGAACTTGCCCATGTTCAAGCATATAACGTCGATGACTTGAAGGCGGTAGTGGCGCAAAATCAAGAAAGCCGTCGGAAGATGGCGCAAGAAGCTCAAGGAATTTTAGAAGAAGAAGTTCTTGCCTTTGATACTTGGTGGCGATCGCTCGAAACAGTCTCTACTATCAGTAGTCTGCGCGATAAAATTGAAACTATCCGCGAACAGGAATTAGAAAAAGCTTTATCCCGATTAGGCTCAGAATTTGCCGATAAACATCAAGAAGTGATCGAAGCCTTGACGCGTGGGATTGTGAATAAAATTTTACATGACCCGATGGTACAACTGCGATCGCAGCAGGATATCGAAGCCAGACGCCGCTGTATGCAAACTCTCCAAACTTTATTTAACTTAGATGTTGGTGAACAATTTAGTTAAGTTTTTCCAGGCTATTGTCTGCCGACAGCTTGAGCGATCGCATTAACGAGCCGCTCTAAATCAACAGGTTTTGACAAGTGTACCTGAAAGCCGGCGGAAAGTGCCCGCTGTTGGTCAATTTCTCCGGCATAGGCGGTGAGCGCAATTGCCGGAACATTGCCCCCTTGCTCCGGCGTGAGCGCTCGAATTTGGCGCATCAGCATATAGCCATCCATATCTGGCATCCCAATGTCGCTGAGTATCACATCTGGCGGGGATTGACTTAGCGCCGCAAACGCTTCGCCTCCGGTCTTGGCGGCTAAAGTACTAGCTCCAGCCATCTCTAGGGCAAAAGCGATGAATTCCCGTGCATCGGCTTCATCGTCCACAACTAGAACTCGAACCCCACTTAAATTGGGCGATCGCTTGGATGTATTAGCGACTGGTTTGACGAATGGCTGAATCGGCAGTTTAGGCAAATTGACTGTGAAAGTTGCTCCCAATCCTTCACCGCGACTCTCGGCAAAAACTGTACCGCCATGCAGTTCAACCAGGTGATGGACAATTGCTAACCCTAACCCTAAGCCGCCAAAATTACGCGTTGTTGAAGCGTCTGCTTGACGAAAATAGTCAAATACGTAAGGCAAAAAATCAGCCGAAATTCCCTTGCCTGTATCCACAACAGTGATTTGTGCTTGCTCGCCCACCGGCTCTAACTGCACTGTAACTCGACCGCCTTCAGGAGTGAATTTGACGGCATTCGAGACCAGATTCCAGATCACTTGCTGCAAGCGAGTCGCATCGCCCAAGACGTGCCCCACTCCAGCACTCAAGTTCGTCTCGATCTCAATAGATTTGACTTGGGCTGCCAGTTGCACCGTTTCGATCGCTCCTCTAATTGTCGCTGCCAAATCGACTGGATAAATGTTGAGACTGAGCTTACCTTGCAAAATTCGTGAAACATCCAGCAGGTCTGTAATCAGTTCAGACTGTAATTTAGCGTTCCGTTCAATAGCGGCAAGGGCTTGATTTGTCTTGGTTTTGTCCAACTTGCCACTTTGTAGAAGCTTTGACCAACCTAGAATCGGGTTCAGAGGCGATCTCAACTCATGGGATAGTACGGCAAGGAATTCATCTTTGATGCGATTAGCTGTTTCGGCTTCAGCGCGGGCAGCTTGTTCTGATTCTAGGAACTGTTGCAGTTGGATATGTGACTGCACCATTTTTATAGCTTCATTTACCGCCAATCGCAGACCCTGTGGGGTGACTTGCTCTTTCACCAGATAGTCCTGCGCCCCCATTTTCATAGATTGGACTGCTAGACCCTCATTTCCTTTCCCGGTCAACATAATCACAGGCAGAACAACCGGCTGAGTTTGGGCTTTTATTTGGGCGAGAAATTCTAGACCATCTAAATCTGGCAGGCTGTAGTCTAACAACACAATATCCGGTTGGTGCTGGTGAAGTAACGCCAACCCCTCTTGCCCTAAACCTGCTACCACGACGGTATACTGATACTCCTGATCCCGCAGCAGATACCGTCGATACGCTTCACAGTCTTCTGGACTATCATCCACAATTAAAACGGTGCGTTGGATTTGACTCATAATTAATTTTTCTGTATGGAATTATTGGGAAGCATTGTGATGTCAAACCAATAATCCAGTAAAGTCTGGATACTTCGCTTTAACAGACTGAAGTCCACCGGCTTAATGATATAGCTATTCACGCCTTGCCGATAACAGGCTTCAATATCTTTTGGGTTATTCGACGTGGTAAAGATGACTACAGGCACCAATTTCAGATCGTCATCCTGTTTAATTCGGCGCAGCACCTCCCGTCCATCTGTTCCTGGCAAGTTCAGGTCAAGCAAAATTAGCCCTGGACGAGGGGCACTCTGAGGATCAGTGTAGCCATCAGTGTGGTATAGAAATGCCAAAGCTTGTTCGCCACTCAAACAGCGGTAGACGGGGATAACCAGGGGGGATTGGTGCAGGAAACGCTGGAACGCTTCAAAATCCTCATTGCTGTCTTCAACGATCAGCAAAAGCGGGTGTTGCCCAGCGCGGATGACTGAAGAGGCAATCATAGTTGCCCTTCCGATAAGGTGAAGTAAAACGTACTGCCCTCACCTGGTGTAGATTCTACCCAAATTTTCCCCTCATGCCGCTCCACAATTTTTCGGACGATCGTTAAACCCACCCCAGTGCCTCCTCCATATTGGTCTTGCGGATGGAGGCGCTTGAAAATTTGAAAAATCCGTTCTAAGTGTTGAGGAGGAATGCCAATGCTGTTGTCGCGGATGTAGAAAGTATGAGAAATCTGCTTTCCATTACTCACGGTTTTCGATTCGCTAAAGCCAATTTCCACCCATTTCTCGGCTTTGTCATTATATTTAATGGCGTTGCCAATCAGATTAGTGAATAACTCGCTCACCTGAGAGCGATCGCAGCGAATCGTCGGCAGCGGTTGGGATATCCGAAAATCAATCGGTTTTTGGGGCTGACTAATCTTAATGGTATCGATTGTCTGTTGGACTAAAACATTTAGATTTACGACTTGCAAGCACAGTTCAGCCCGTCCTAACTGAGAATAGTGCATCAGCGAGTTAATCAGATCGTCCATGCGCTGGGTCAGACGCACCACCGTTTGCAATTTGGTGATGCCGTCAGAGGGCAACACTTCAGCGTAGTCTTCCATCAAGAAATTAGAGTAGTTATGAATCCCTCGCAGCGGCTCCTTCAAATCGTGGGAAGCAATATAAGCAAAGGAGTCCAACTCCGTATTACTACGTTCCAGTTCGAGATTGACTCTTGCCATTTCGTCCGACTGACCCAGAATCACATCCACAATCAAACTCCGCAGCTCGATCGCCACTTCAATTTCGCACTGCAACCAAGCTTGAGACTTGAGGCGCACTGTTTCCTGCCATGCTGCAAATGACTGACGCGGGGAAATGGTCAAACTCCCATCGACTTCAATGTGCATCGGGTTGTCAGGGTTGCCTGCCCAGGTTACGGTTTGCAAAAATTCCGGACGAAACCACAGCACATAACGATCTTGGATTTTTGAGACTACCATCGCCAGTAAACCACTCGCGACATTTTTATAGGCTAAAGCCGGCTGGTAGAGGCTGGGCAAAGAGTCGGTCACAAATACGTCGTTCCCAAAGCGATCGGGCAACCATGCCAATAGATCAATCACGTCTTTTTCGCTAGGAGTGTTGCCAATCAGGACAATGCGATCTCCTTCACAAACTGCCGCGCCCTGTGCGCCCGTAAGGTAGAGCAAATCCTCAGGAGCCTCTTCCAGGGAGAGCAAAAAGTCGGTTGCATTCGTCAGGCGATTGACAAACTGCATCTCGGCTGCTTTGAGCCGGAGTTTGTAGTCGAGGTTTTGAGTGGCTTCTTTAACTGATAACTCGGTAGACATCAGCTGACCAAGAAACTCGCAAATCGTGCGGATTTCGTAAGGCACGAATTTGGGCGTGTTGTGATGGCAGGTAATCATCCCCCACAGCCGTTGCTGCTGAATCAACGAAATGCACATCGAAGCCCCGACACCCATGTTTTGCAAATACTTGATGTGGCAAGGTGACATACTCCGCAGCACGCAATGGCTCATATCGAGGGGGGCGGTAGTCTCATTTGCCTGCTTGCTTATGAGTAAACCACTGGGCTGATAGTTGACATCGGGTAGCAAACGCAACCAGTTGAGGATGTAAAGGTGTTTTGCCCGTTGCGGAATATCGGTGTCGGGATAATATAATCCTAAAAAAGCTTCGAGATCTGCTTGCTTGTCTTCAGCTATGACCGTGCCATCTCCATCTTCATTAAACCGATAGACCATCACGCGATCAAACCCTGTCATCTGTCGCACTTCTTGGACGATCAGATTACACAGCTGCGAAAGGTCTTTTGTGACCTGAATTTTTGCTAGAGTGTCTTTGATGTTGCGATAAGACTGGGTAAAGTCGCGTTTAGCATTCGCAGCTATTGGTTCTAGTTCCAGCACGATTTCACCACTGATGGTACGGTGAACGATGCCATTGAAGAACCGCAGCGCACCATCTACTGTTACCGACAGATTCAGAGGATTGGTTTGCTCAGAGGTAGGATCGAGGCAAGCTCTGATGTCGATAATGCGATCGCGATCAATAAAATCTTCTAACGGGCGATCGATGAGTTTTTCCGGGGCAATACCTAAAATATCTGTAGCATTTAGACTAACTTGCGTAATCCGTAAGTCTAATTCTGAAAGGACGCATAAGAGACCATGTGGCTGAATGGAACCCGGTGTGTGAATGGGTTCTAGTTCTTGATTGATCGCCTTAAGAGTCTGATTTGTCATAGATATTTCGCGAAATTTTCTGGTAAAAATTGTTCTTGATTGTCTTCAAAAAGCATTTATATATAAGCTAGCCGTCTTTTGATTGCGTCAGTACTGCTGTCTTTTACTTTGGGAGAAGCGAAAGTGAAAATTGCATAGAACAAAGCGATCGCTATAGCCAACTACTCCATACTAGCTAAAAATGCTTCTAATTATCAAAGCTTTTGGTCAAGCGCGATTTATGCTAAATTCCACTATTAAAATCAGAACAAACATACTCGTGAAATTTGTCTATGACAGAGAAGCGCGTTAGCGGAGCGAAACCGAAGGGTTTCAGATCTGACCAAGATAGCCCGTGGAAAGAAGTCTTAGAAGCTTATTTTCCTCAAGCAATGCAGTTCTTTTTTCCTCAAACAGCTGCATTAATCGACTGGAATCGTCCCCACGAATTTCTTGACAAGGAATTCCAGCAAATTTCCCGCGAAGCCGAACAAGGTAGACGATATGCCGACAAATTAGTCAAAGCGTGGCAAATCCAAGGAGAAGAAATCTGGTTATTGGTGCATGTAGAGGTGCAAGCAAAACCAGAAGATAACTTTGCAGAAAGAATGTTCTCGTACAACCTGCGGATTTTTGACTTTTTCCGCAAACCTGCGACCAGCCTCGCTATTTTGTGCGATTCAAACCTCGACTGGCGACCAAACCAGTACAGTTTTAATTATCCGGATACCAGCCTTGACTTTAAATTTGGCACTGTGAAGCTTCTAGATTACCAAAACCGCTGGTCAGAATTAGAAGCCAGCGACAATCCATTTGCAACAGTTGTGATGGCGCATTTAAAGACACAGCAAACAAAGCATAAGGCACGGGAACGCAAAACTTGGAAATTTAGCCTGATTCGCCGACTTTATGAACTAGGCTGGCAAGAAAGGGATATTCGCAACCTATATCGATTCATCGATTGGGTTATGATTTTACCAAAAGCGTTGGAAACAGAGTTTTGGCAAGAGTTTAAACAATTCGAGCAGGAGCGTACAATGACTTATATTACCACAGGCGAACGCATTGGCTACGAGCGAGGAAGAGAGGAAGGCGAACAGACCGGCGAACAGAGAGGTGAACAGAGAGGTGAACAAAAAGGCAAACAGACGCTTATTCTCCGATTACTTAAAAAACGAGTGGGAGAATTGCCAGAAGAAGCGATCATGTCTGTTCAAGCTCTAAGTGTTACTCAATTGGAGGCACTTGGTGAAGCTCTGCTAGATTTTACAGCGGTTGAGGATTTGCTTAACTGGTTAGAAGCCAACCGACCAGCGTAGAGCAAAGACATCTCCAACAAAGATTTAGATACTACACTCATTAGACGTAGACCTAACCCCCCGGCAACCCTTCCCTATGAGGGAAGTGGGGTTTAAAACCTCTCTCCGTTTCGCGAAGAAGTTTGGATACGTGGTCTTTTTCTTTTTCGGAGATGTCTAATAGTTTACACAAGAGAAGTGCGGTCTATTAGATCGCATTTTTTGCCAACTGATTCCTGCTCAATATATTGTTCACATTGAACATTCAGGTAGCAATGCACTTAAGTGTATAATTAGTCAGGAAAGGAAATACGTATGCCTAGCTGATTGTGTTTGACCCTACTAAGGAGGTAATTACTCAATGGATAATTTAGACACATATCGACAAATAATCGAGAAAATTCTGGTTGAGTATGCTGCTGTTCCCTATGCTTACGGTGAAATTCAAACTGAAGCGGTTTTTGACCAAAAAAATGACCGCTATTTACTGGTAAATGTCGGATGGGATGGGGAGCGTAGAGTTCATGGTTGTATTATTCATCTCGACATAATCAAAGGCAAAATCTGGATTCAGCGAGACGGAACTGAACAAGGCATTGCCCTCGACTTGACAGAAGCCGGAATTCCTAAAGAACACATCGTTTTAGGATTTCGCGAGCCTGAACTCAGGCAGTATACAGGATATGCTTTAGCTTGAGCGTGGATAGTTGCCCTGTAGTTAGTAAAAAACATATCTATTATGCGCTTCAAAACACCGCTTGACGGTTTTGGATAAAGCGCGATCGTTTATTGATGCAAGTCTTGACAACTTTAAGCAGTGATCTCGGTCATTTTGAAATTACTTCCGTGCGGACTTCGGCGGAGGCTGAGAATGCACATCGCGGACAAGCTTTAGTGGTGTAGGCTATTCGTGATCAGGAAACAGAACTTCTAGATCTGTATGATGGATATAAGTGAATATTTTTACCAACTATCACGTTATGAATTACCAAGACATCATTACAATTGAGCCTGGAAAACGCAGTGGCAAGCCGTGTATCCGGGGAATGCGAATCACCGTGTACGACATCTTGGAATATCTGGCAGGTGGCATGACTGAAGCGGAAATTCTGGAAGATTTTTCTGAACTCACTTCGGAAGATATCAAAGCTTGTCTTGCTTTTGCTGCTGATCGTGAGAAAAAGTTATTCGTGGCACCGCTGTGAAACTGCTCTTGGATGAAAATCTGTCAGACCGGATTGTTTACAAGAATGACACAAATGAAATGTAAAGTTGATGCATTTTGGGACTCTGAAGCTCTAACCTGGGTGGCGACTAGTCATGATGTCCCTGGATTGGTAACAGAAGCTTCTACTATTGAAGTTCTGGGCTCTTCAGTACTTGTTATGCTTAACTATAGCTAAAATGCCAGTTTAACAAGCATCTTACACGGAAATTCTTAAAGCTTCTAAATCCATAGCCGGAACGTTTTATTAGCTTAAGTTTATT
>Ga0209512_1000634_pt1 | contig 54474 bp, 60 predicted proteins | sample frozenSSSSmetaG_FD_184142 | JGI IMG/M metagenome (GOLD analysis project Ga0209512, IMG submission 184142) | Glacier valley bacterial and archeal communities from Borup Fiord, Nunavut, Canada, to study Microbial Dark Matter (Phase II) -... | ecosystem: Environmental > Aquatic > Freshwater > Ice >...
TTTGATAGTCTTCACTTCTTTATTGAGGCTCTCTATATGAGAGATGCCTATTCCGTAGTTTAGATAGATTTATTCTACATGCTTTATCACATCTTTGCTTCCGTGCCCACAGTGTTCACAGAATACTGTGTTCAACAACCTTTCACAGCAACGTCCAAGCCGCCTCATGGCCTGCGTTGTAGGCAATCCTCGCATTGTTGCCGAAGTGGTCAAAGTTGATCATTGCCAAACCTGCGTATCCCTTGCCTTCTCGACCAAATGCCTGATAAAATGCCTTGAGATCGTCCATAGTTGATCCGTGAACAGGATTATCGCCCCCATTATTGTACTTAGCTTTCTCAAGTAACTCTACCTCCTTCTTTTTGATCCTGATTAGTTCTTCAGCTTCCGGCTTTGCGCGTTTATCCACCGCCAAAGTCGTCCACCCAGCCATAAATCGATCACGACGTTCATTGGCGTTACTGCCCTTGCAGATAGGTTGGTCGCTGCCGTAGTAATCTCCCCCAAGAGCATTGATTTGACCATATGTCAGTTCCAAGTTGTTTGAAAGTTTGAACTTCTTATTCTTCCCTAGATACTTCTGACCATCATGCCACTGAATGCTGAGTGTCTCCCCAAGATGAAAGGTGCTCTGCGTACTCAAACTTGGGGAATCCTCTCCCTTCCTCATCATGAGGATAGACGCTATGATCCTCAGGATGCTCCAGAGCCCTGCATATTTCAATACCACGAAGCGCAGAGGGTGTTGCTTCCACAACGAGTGCATGGCAATGATGGCTCAATTCCAGCTCTTGCTCAGGACTGAGCTGAAATGGCGGCTCCTGTCCCAAATTCGAGGACTCTTTTGCAGAAACAGAAGACATCCTGGCTATCTCAGTACTTCTTGCTGCAAATTCAGGAAGACAGATAGGTACGTATTGGATTTTGGTGGATTAACCGTTTTTTTAACTTGACGGTCAGATAAGTGAGAGTGGAGGCAAGTGTCCTGCGATTCCGCGAGTCACCTTAGACAATAAATGGTCAACAAGTATCTGTCAAAAGTAGAGCAGCACCGTAGAATAGATGAATGAAAGTGATTGATTAACTATCTATGCTATGGACCATCCTTCTCTTGATATAGATGGCCGTGACAAAGGCTCAAAGACCCGATGGAACGATGCATGGAATCATCCATGCATAACATGAAGATTCTCCAAAGTGAGAATCCCCGGGTGCCTAATACAGGCATCAAACCCCCTTCTATCCAACAGTATCCTGTTCTGCTCGCGTTGAGCAGAAATGAGCCCTCCATTCCACGTGGAGAACGAAGTCAGCCAGCCACTGGTATATAGATCAACCTGCGATGGAACAGTACTACTTCTGTTCTCGTTTGGTGGTCTGCCTTATATTCAGCTGAGTTTTAAACTGATTCGGGCTATATTTCAATGGTGCAACATTTAAACAGTGGAGCGACAAAGCGGACTCCAAACGGAATCAATAACTATCGCGCACCAGAAATCGTGGCTGGCTGAAATTCTTAGCCTTGATATACATACGGGCCGTGCCTCGAGGGTTGTGGTGACAGGGCACCAATTCAGCTCCCCAGTCGCCGGCACATTTCCCTAATTGAGTCGCAAATGACAAATCTGTTGAATAAAGAGGTGGGTGCCTGTCTGTAGGCACCCGGGGATTCTCAGTTTGGAGAATTCATGAGAATCTCCATGCGCATGCATGGAAGATTCTATGCATTCACATAGGCCTTTGAGCCTTTGTTTTAGGCTCGCTATATTATAAGAGGCCTGCTCTAGATTAGATAGTTTTACAATTAAGCATTTTACATCATTCATTTCTACAGTTATGAGCCTAGAATAGCGTGACTGCTAGACAGTTTAGTCAAACGACTCTGTCTTCTTTTCAAATCTTCAATTCTTAACATATTTAACATGGTAGAGACGAAAGGAGTCACGGTGTTTAATACACCTAATACTGCCCTAAAGTTCACTAAAAAGAATTATGGTGAATGGGCTATCCATATGGGCATCCTAATCTAGACGAGAAACCGACCACTTTGGAAATACCTTCATGACAAAACTAAGAAATCATCTTCCCTTACCCCTCTCACGAGAGACGAAAAGCTCGACATCTTAGATTTGATATACCTAATGCTCTCATTAGAAGCCCGACAGATGCTCTTAAAAATCGAATATAAAGATGGAGTTAAGCTATGGAAAGAAATTAAGAAGATCTTCACCACGAGTGGGAAAAGACAATACATTAAATTACAAAGGGAATAGAACGAGCTACAATACTCAAACTTTAAATTAATATATGAATACTAAGCTGCATGGATGCGTCTATAAACTGCTATTAAAGATATAGGCGTGTAAGAGACAGAGGATAACAAATTCTTCACTAATATCCTACAGTCCCTACCAACTGCTAAATTTAGAACCATTCTCTCTATATGGAATACAACGGATATCGAGACAATGACAGGGGATTAGGCTATCTAAATGGTGGCAAAGGAAGAAAAGAAGATAGCTGTAGAAGAGAAGAAAGCGGCTGTAGAACAGGGGGAATCCAACTCTTAAAATGAAGCCTACATGACAAAAGGCAAAGACAAGAGAGCAATTCCGACCTACGATCATTGCAAGAAGAGAGGGCATACAATTAAGCGTTGCTTCTAATTGAAACTTGAGCTTCGACTATCTTAGTGGGTAGATTAAGGAAATGAAGACTCTTAAATAAATCTTGCTTTTTAAGCATCGGCTAAATCATCGGCCTACTCTTATCTTTTAGAGCATCGGCTAAATCATCGGCCTACTCTTGTCTTTTAGAGCATTAGCTAAATCATCGGCCTACTCTACATTTAATAATTAGCTAAATCACTAGCCTACATTTGAGACTTTGGCTAAATCATCGGCCTACATTTGGAATTAGGCTAAATCACTAGCCTACTTTAGGTTAAATCACTAACCTACAATTAGAATTTAGCTAAATCACTAGCCTCTATTTGTTCTTCTATTTTCTATTTCTCTATTCTATTCTATTCTATGGCATCATGAGACTAGTATGTGGTTCTCATGATGCGGGGGAGTGTTGAATAAAGAGGTAGGTGCCTATCTATAGGCACCTAGGGATTCTTAGTTTAGAGAATTCATGAGAATCTCCATGCGCATGCATGGAAGATTCTATGCATTCACGCAGGCCTTTAAGCCTTTGTTTTAGGCTCGCTATATTATGAGAGGCCTGCTCTAGATTAGATAGTTTTATAATCAAGCATTTTACATCATTCATTTCTACAAAATCGTCATGTGTCAGCTTCAGCCAAGTCGCCCAATCTGGCAGAACATGCACCCCTCTAAAAGCCGGGATGCAACGTCGCGCAAACGTCTGGTTTTACACGCGGTTGAGACATAGGTGCAGGTAATAATCAATATTGTTTTTTTTCCCCCGAGGGCCATCCACCTTCTAGTTCCAAAAAGGTGTCTCCAATGACGCGGCCTTTCTCACATGTGCAAGCTACAGGCTTTGAATGCTACTCTAACATTAAACTCATTGCAAATCATCACTAATGTTAGAGATCAGCTAGCCACTATTTGTTGAGATATTCAGTTCTCACATATGCATGTCTCATATCATGCACCGAACGCCAGAGCAGGATCTAGAGCAGGATATTCACCTGCATGCAGTCCAATAGCCGACTGATGCCTATTCAGGCGAGAGCATATAAATAGTAGATAGATTTGATAGTTTAGCTAGTCTCTATTCTACATGCTATTCATACATTCTCACTTTGACTCTTCCGCCCGTGAACTATTCAACACTATTCTCCACAGGTTTGTCCTTTGTCGTTTATCTTTTCCAGAAGGTAGAAGAGCAGAGTGTCACTTACCTTTATATCCGGGAATAATTAAACTATAAAGCAACCCCGCTACGTCTATTCGCCATGAACAAGCTGTTGAACACCACAAAATTACCTTCATACACTTCATACCTTAATACCTTTCCCATATCGCTTCACCATTTTTACTTTTCAAAATGAACACCAATTTCTCCGAAAAGCCTCTCGCTCATGAGAACGATGAATTGGGCAGAGTGCACACTACATGCCAGTCTCGATTTTATTGGCGCTACAAATACGTCGCATTGGGCTTCATCAGCGCAGTCCTTGTTCTATATTTACTCTTCCCAACAATCATGGCTGGCAATATCTTCACAACGTTGTGCTCATCTGAAGATTACCCCGAATCAGTCCTTCAACTTGAGCCCCCCGAGCCGGTCCTTTCACTTGACACCATTTGGTCTTTCTCGGGATATTCGGACAACGTGTGTAAAAGGGAAACTGGGCAGGAAGGTCAATCTACAGCTCTCCGCTGCACGAACGCTCCCAAAAGTCTCAGATACCTCAATTTTAAAAATGGGGGAAGCAGATGGATATTATGTTTGTACGAGCAGGCCGGCTGTGCTGGCGATGTGACACGTGTCAGTGGCAGCACTTCAAAATGTTCTAAATCACCTATCACGGGTCTTAGTTTCAAAGTCGCCAACTATGGCGGCTGCTAGACACATCTATCTAAGGAACGTGGCAAATGGCGATTGTTCAACGTGGTATCTGGGTTGAAAAGGGTCAGAAAGTGTCGTTGCTGAGTTTTGGAAGCTACTTTGCCTACGGGTTAAGAGTTCTCTGGTTGGTTCTTGGAGAGTTCTCGGAGGATACGTAGCATGAAGGAGCAGGAATACAGTCTTAATATTATGAAAAAGATGTTGATAACTGAATACTATTGTCAAACTGTGTATTGATCTAACACCGGCAGTTATCTAACTTATCAAACTATCCACAAAGATACTGTCAAATGTGACAAGCAGCTAGCCAGTGGTATTCAGAAAGCTCACCACTTTATTTTTACATCGCATTCAACTTCTAAGACTAGTTATATCCCATATTGTTGTGTTTTGTTCACTGAATTGTGTATTATTGAAGAGGGGGCCAATTCAGGACAGGGACTCCTGTTTCAGCTCACTCTCAAATATTTAGGAGAGCAATTTCGAGTATTTCATTCATCTAATCAAGGCAATAGATATGAAAGTCCCAGAAATATTTGTGAAAAGTATTTACATCTATAAAGACACGGTTATCCCTTATCTCCATGAAAAGAACGTGTGTAAGCGTCACCGCGGTCCAGCCCAGTCAACTTTGAGCGACTCCCCAAAGATAAATTCTAGGAACATGAATAATACCGAGATGAGTAATCATCAACTCATTTTCCATCTTTCCTACACCGAGAGCCACGCTCTTTCTCTTAGGAGGCACTGTGAATAGTCATGGTGATTTCTCCCAAAGCGCCACCGTCCTTATTGTATTTCACAGTGGGTATGAAAAACTTCGATTTATCAACATCGGTGACCGCGAAACTGTTGTCACTCCACGACCAATATGCGTCGTATCATTCTATCGTGCACACCTTAAATGTGGATTCTGGTGGTTCCCTGACCAGTGAAGTGTAGAGTTCGATGGAAGGCCAAAGGGGGAGTTGTGTGATTTTGGTGCCGCAGCTTGAGATGACTCCAGAGTGTTTATCGTTGGGCTGCTTCTTATTGAAGGCTTTGATGGTTGTCTTGTTTATTTCTTCAGGTGAGATTGTCGTATCTTTGTCGGAATCCTTGTGGAACTTCGAACCGTAATTGGAAAGGGAGGCATTGCGAACGACGATGTCAGTACCGCTTTTATTGACGATAATCAACCTGATCCAGTGCTTATAACCCATTACCAAGTGATTTCAGTGTTGCAGTGTGGTAGAAAGTTGAAAATGTTGCAGTAGTGACCAGATTATATGCTTGGTGGAGAGTCCTTATACTCTATGAGAAACGATGGCTCGTGCTAGGATATATTCGAGAGAGCGCAGACCTTAGAGACAGGATCACTGTATTCTGCCTTTACTTTTATGTTATTCAGCTGCTTAGGATAGTTGTAGTGGCTGTTCACTATCAGAAAGTGAGGGGAAACTTCTCGATAATTTAGTGGAGACTAACTTGGAACTATTGATGAACAAGACATGCGATACAAACTCAGCTCTTTTGGTGACAGCCACCAAATTAACAGGGCAATACCCAGATGGGTTGTTAGCCGCCGTGAGTGGTTGTTTGTGATATGTGACCTTTCACCCGTAAACACACACCAAATATGCTACTCCTCCGTATAGATTATTGAAGTACTCTGTCGAATCATCATATCTTGGGTTGCATCTCGCGTACAGAGCACGTTCTTGGAATGACGAAGCCCTGAACATCCCTAATGTGGACAGGAAGCATGCAATTTGCTTGGGTAGCACAGCTGAAAAGCGGGAAGGCCGCATGGCTGAGCGCCCTCAATTGAGTAGTTTCTCCAGAATGTGGCGTTACAAGAGACGATCCCGACGAACCACGGCATTGCCGCTTACTCCAGCTACCATGGCTCAGCTCGCCAAGGCACAAGCTTCCAGCGCAACTGCGAACTCTAGTTCTCAATAACGGTGATGCGACTCTGCACTGTCACTTCTGTTGAATAGAGAGGGTGGTGCCTACGAGGCACCGGTGGATTCTCATGAATATGAGAATCATGGAGAATCTTCACATTATGCATGGATGGTTCCATGCATGTTTCCATCGGCTCTTTGAGCCTTTGTCACGGCCACCTATATCAAGAGAAGGATGGTCCATAGCATAGTTAGTTAATCAATCACTTTTCATTCATCTATTTCTACTGCGTAGCTCTACTCTTGACAACTTCTACCCCTGACTGCATCAGCTATCACTAGACAAAATGGCTTACCAGATTTGTGGCATTAAGACAAATCGACGCATGTATCCGCCCACGTAGTAAATTCATTATGGAAAGCAAGAAGTCGGATATGATGATTTCTCACCCCGTAACAGATAATTATAAGATAGAGTGCAATCTTCGGCTGGGAATATTTCGATTTTTAAATTTTTTTAAATTTTACGTTGCCTGTCTACAGGAAAGGACATTCAAATTGCGTTGTCATTCAAAGCAGAAAGGCCACCTCACATACCTAGCAGCACAAAATATCCTTTTGCAACTTCAAGTCCCCTTCGCTCTCAAAAGTTATGTCAGACATCAAAGACCCAAATGTGGTTAACGGAGGTGGCAATGAGGAGGCGAACCCTCTCCCTAAGCCTGTAGGTGGAGAGCCACTTAAAAAGAAGGAGGAGGAGCCAAAGAGCTCAAAAGATCAACCAATGGACTTTGGGAAGCAGTTTGAACAATATCAACGCTTCCAAAAGTTCATGGAAGAAGTTAAAATCGTCCAACCGAAGAAGGGGGATAGCAAACCGGACCCAGGCGAAGTTGATCCTCAGGAAGACGACCCAGGAGAGGAGGAGAAACCGCACGAGGAAATGGACAAGTTGACGGCCAAGCTCGCGACGCAGATGTCAGCATTGGGGCTAGGATTCACAGTAAGTTAATAAGTCTTTGGGCAAGGTGCTGATCACTGAAGTATTTTGTTTTTGGTATAGGACCGTTCACAGTCCCTGCTACGAGCTCGAGCACTCCCGACTGGCTATGAATCCAAGTACTTAGAGACACCAGTCTGGGATCCTAAAGGAGAGGGCCAGCTCGAGTGGGTGCCGAAATTATAATGAAGATCTAGGTGAACGCTAATTAAATATAGTTGTGCTGTTGAGATGACTGGTGAGCAGTGGGACATTGTAATGCAGGTCAATAAAGTCATGTCTGGGTACACAATGACTGAAATGCCTGGCACCAAGAGCTCCCGTTCGGACAAGGAAATCTCGAAAGCAAGACTTCCAGGTAAGGAAGAGAACCTCTCTAAAGACCTTAAAGATCCCCTGCTAAAACTCCCAGCCTTCACTCTCAAGCCTTCGAGTCTTTCAGACTATGTCATCCCAGTAAAAGTCGAAGAGAAAAAAAAAGTTGGAAAGACCGTCAATGCCGGGAAAGGTAAGGGAGGAGGGAAGGATCCTAAGGAGCCCACTCCTGTTAAACCGGATACCAAAACGGAAACCCTTCCAAAGCCAGAGTTTGAGGTGCATGATGCATCCACAATCAACATTACTGAAGCTACAGACCAGCTAACGTGGAGTTTGGCGAAGAATGGATTCAGCTCTGGCTCAGTACAATCTGCTAGGTAACCGGTAATAATTCCTCTTTACATCCAAATGTTAACTGTTCTCGTAGCCAAATTCCTGTTTGTGGGGTAGTTGTCGGCGTTTCTGCTTGGTTGACTAAAGAAAGTCATACTGGCTACGCCGAAACCGAAGACAAGTCTTCGGAGCGATTTTTTGGTACATACAACGTAAGCATTAGTTTAACCTAAATTGGAGAGCAACAAAGTTAATCTTTTTACGCAGTTTCCTCGAGTTCGCCTTTATATTGACGACTATAGTCTTCAGCTTTCCGATCAATGTAAAGACGCCTTGAAAATCTTCATTGCAGACAATGGCAAGAAAGCAACCTTTGAGGATTTACTCAAATTCAGTGAGCGATTTGGTAAGCACTATCTGCCCATAATATGTAAAGCTGAAACTAATGACCGGTGCAAGGTCATTTTTACGCGACTAGGGCCTCATTGGGAGGTCAATTGCAGACTTCGAAGAGTGTAAATGCTTCAGCAAAACTTTCCGATTGGCAAACACGAGAAGCCATGAAGACAGCCATGGCAGTCAGTGTTGGGGATCCCGCTGGAAACTGGGGTAGTTCTAAGAAAGTCGGTCTTGAGACAAGGCAAGAGTTTTCAAAAAGCGTGACAGAAATTTTGGGTGATGCTGCTCTCACCTGGACTGCTCGTGGAGGTGATACCCTTCTAACTGCAAAGTAAGTTGTCCCACAGGAGATGCCCAAGTGATTTCGCTGACAGTGTCTAGTCCCCCACAATGGGCTGCAAGTGTTGCGACTTTTTGTTGAACACAGTATCGATGGACACTGTGGGCACGGAAGCAAAAGTGTGATAAAGCATGTAGAATAGAGTCTGGCTAACTATGAATCTATCTACTATTTATATGCCCAAATGGGCGCTGCCTATTTAGGCATCAGTCGGCTATTGGACTGGAAGGCAGGTGAATACTCTGCTCTGGTGTTCGGTGAATGCATGATGTGAGACATGCAGATGTGAGAACTGAATCCCTTCGACACTTTTCGTAATTGGCGTGTAATTGAGGTAAGAATGACGCACAACTATGGCATTGTACAGCTCTGACTCCGCATATAGCAAGACCAGGTGCAGGCAATGCATGATCTTATATGTCGCTTTGGTGGATACACTGGGATTCCACAAAAGTTTCAACAATTACTCGAGGACAGACTCAAGGCATACGAGATCAATCCATTGACGCCTCACGTGAAATTGCCCACTGCAGATCCAGCAAAGGAGTGGGGCTCTCAGATTGCACTCTGGATAAATTTCAGATATCTCGTTTTCGATAAAATAAGTATGTGCCAATCTCAAACAAGTCATGATTCGTCAGACCTATACAAACAGTGACTGACAATTCCCCAGCTAAGGAAATTAGACTATCTGACCGCGTAGGAACCATTCCTGGAAATGCACAGTTCAACGTCCGGAGTGCCGCGCCAGGTTCAAATGACGACGAAGTCACATTAAACGTAAGAAAGCTAACTGCTGTTGAGTATACTTTGAAATAGTACTAATATCATATAGTTTCGCAGAGATTTCCCTATTTATCTTGTCAGTGGCAATGTAGATAAAAAAGGTAATAGAAAAGGAAAATATAGCCAAAAGGTTGAAACCAAAGACAACATCGAACGTCGCAGCCTCTTCAAGCAGGACGGGAACCATGCACCGCATATTTTCAGTTTACGAGTAAACGATGGTGACTGGGATTCATACAATGCGGGCGAGTTCTCTGATGGCGAGGAGGCGAAGCTCTACTGTCACTCAAATAGTGATAATACCCGTTGGGAAAGCAGTGAGGAGGGTCCCAAAGACGGTGGCGTTGTTGTGGTTGAGAATGTGTTTGGGTACACGGAAGAAGGAAATCCTGGAACAAAGTTCACCAAGGAATCTAAAGTATGGGTAACTAAAGATGCCGAGGAAGCGAACAGATTGAAGGCTTTAACTTCTGCTACGAGCGAGTTCATAGATGCAGTTTTCATGGTTAGGTTTCTATGAGCAGTACCGGTTGGTTGGGATTAGAATATGATATTTTCCATGGCTCAAGGAGAGGAGGCAGATGTCGTTGCTCACGATGTAGTTAATTGCATTCTTGTTCGTACTAATTTAAGTGCTTCTCTATCTATAGTTGCGGCATAGGAAGCTTCAATCCCGAAATCCAATTTGCAATATACAACCTTTATAATAATTCTGTACATGGATGGCCAGGACGGGAATTATAACTATTTGATGACAGATCAAGTACCTTCACGCCTAGATCCTCCAGTACTAGAGGCACTGTAGACTTGGCACTTGGATGTGACCGATCAACCTCACAAAACTCTAAACACATGTTATGGAAGCACTCATATATACGCGTGATGGGAGCTACAATCGCTAGACTACTTAAGACTTGTTTTCCATATTATTCCCTGATCCCCTGGGCCGCCTCGTCATCCGACTGGCGCGCCGCTGCAATGTCTTTACGTGCGTCGCGTTTCTGGAGATAGAGATCCAGCATGAAGAGGAACCAGACCATGAAGACAAAGGCAACTTCCACTGCATAACCTTTTGTCCATTGAGGGACTGGAAGGGGATATTAGCATTGGTTTTTGGTTGGGGGAGGTTAGGAGGGAGGGTGAAAATACCTTCGGCAGTAGGGAGCGCAAGGATGGGGTAGTAGGCGTTTACGCTCCAGGCGAGTGTGAACATTGCTCCTATAGTGAACACACGGGCTTGCCCACCGCCTTTCATTACTATATTGACCCACGGTATAAGGATTGGAGTAACGCAAGCGGTGAATCCAAACAGATACATGCAGACGACTGAAATGTAGGGGTAAGCTATGATGAACTATGCTTTGGGAAAGGGAATTTGCCTACATTTCACTGCGCTGGAAATGTTCCAGATGCGGAGACAGACAGCGGCAAACATGGTTACAATCTGGATGACTGTCATAACGGCGCCGAGAGGGTAGAGCATGGACAGCGATGTCGCAATAGTGGAGCTGCTGATACGCCGGTCGGGATCGTGTTATGTTGCAAGCACAAGGTGATAACTCTTGTGGGCACGGAAGAGAAAAGTGAGAAAGCATGTATTCAGAATCTATGTAAACTATGGAATAGGCATCTCTCATATAGAGAGCCTCAAATAAAGAGATGAAGACTCTCAAAAGTGTTCCATGCATGAACACAAACAGAATCCCTGGTTGGCCGTCAGCTATTGGCAGTGGATACCCATATGATTCACATCCAACAGTTAATCTGTAGAACGGTCCAGCCTGCTCCTGAAGCAGCTTCGGCTTTGAGCCAGATACCCATCTGACTATTGGGGTATTGCGAGGAGAGGAAGCTGTGAAGCCATCAGTATGAGAGGATTTGAGAACGTCCGCAAACATACAAGGTGTATGCAAAAACAGCAACATAGAAATTCCAGTGGCTTAATGCCCTTTTCAGCATAGCCACCACGGTTTTCCCGGTGAAAGTCTGGCTCTCCTCCACACCTTCATTCTTCATTCTTCGTTTGGCCATCGCGTGTTGTTCTGCCGTTAGGCACCACGGTTTGGAACTAGATGGTAATCCAAGGAACATGAAGTATCCCAGAATGGCTGATGGTACCGTAACGGTACCATCGATAACAAAAAGCCATCTCCAGCCTGCCATGCCTCCAACAGCGTTCAGATTGTTGTATGCGGCTGCTTGAAGATAGCCGCCAAACATGGCGCCAATGTTGTTAGAGACATACCAGACGCCGCAACGCTTGAAGAGCTCTCCAGGTCGATACCATGAGGATAGGACGTAGAGAGATCCGGATGCAACAGGAGTCTCGAGTGCGTATGAGCGGGAGGAGCCGCGCGCCTTGCAGCCCTGGGATCGGGATCAGTCGTGCGAGAGGGACGAGGAGATCCGTGTCGAGCGCGCAGAGAGGAGCCGCAGCACGAGATCGTGACGCGCGAGATGGAGTATTATGCCCGTCCGGATCCGCCGCCACAGCCGTTGGTCATCAGACAGAAGGCGCCTGAGCCGCGGCGGATTATTGTGGAGGGGCGCCGCCGCCGCAGCTAAATACTTACCGTCTAGGTAGGCCACCTAGCTAGGTGGGTACCCATTGTGCAGCCTATATATCACTACTATGTCTTAGCAGCACAAGCCTGTGCCATGAAGATGCTGCAGCATGCTTATTGTGGAAATGCGTAAGATGCCTCAGCTATTAGGCTTAGTATCAATCAATTTTATACCTAAGAGTACCTTAAGAGTGAGTACTGAGAAGTGAGTACTGACATGCCGCTCCATGCCGCTCAATCCTCAAGCCGCACAGAAGTCCACAGGCGCTGCTTACTCAGGTTAGTCACTTAGCTCTCCATGGTCGTCACAAACTAGTGTATAATGAGAAAGTTGACGTCATAATTAACAGTAGTACGACCCGCGTTCGTAAGCTAGCATGTAGCGAATTAGGCCATGAGCATCAGGCCATGTATACTTTTGTATCCACGGTCCTCTGATTTGTCATTTCCTTGATTTAACAAAGCAAGGAGCTAGTGGCCTTTGGCAGTGACCCTAGATTGTATCTCCGCGGTGGTGTCAACTCCGCGGCTTTTGGCAGGGCTGAGGCGGGGTCGGGATTTGTACATCGGCCGCTGGGCTGCTCAAACTCCCCGCCTCACCACTGCCGGGTGTATGTTGACGTAGCAATTATCCTGCAACACTACCTAAATTATACGTACATCAATATAACTATCATGCCCCGACGTCAATCTAGCATTAGACAACTTTTCTTCATCTCTTATCACTCACTACACGTTAAGATGCTGGCTGCTTTCCCTGTCAAATCTACACATTCCACAAAGGCTTCAGTGCTTCGCCTTTCTAAATTATCTCTTAGACTAATGTCAACTGTTACTGGTATTTGAAATACACAATCATGTCATGAGCAGCATCTAATATTTGTTCGTTTAGCTGCTCCCAAATTTCCTTTCTCTCGTCCTCGCGACGCTGAGCCGCCGGCAGAGTATGCTAGACTCCGAGCAACGGACCCAGTGTCTAGGGTCGAATTGTGGGACGGAAGCCAAGCATGGCTTGTGGTCAAGCACAAAGATATTTGCAGTGTCTTGACGGATCAGCGTCTCTCTAAACAGCGCAATCGTCCTGGCTTCCCGGAACTTGACCCTGGCGGCAAGGAAGCGGCAAAGAGGAAGCCATCGTTCGTTGATATGGATCCTCCAGAGCACATGCAACAGAGGTGAGACTTGGCACGGTTATTGCTAAAGCGAGACTGACACGAGATTCCATTCCACAGAAGCATGATCGAACCGATATTTACTCGCGAGCAGATTGATAAGATGCGACCCCATATCCAAAAGACGGTCGATACTCTTCTTGATGATATGATCAAAAATGGCTGCAAAACTCCTGTGGATGTTGTTGAGAAGCTTGCTTTGCCAGTTGCATCATACGTCAGTTCCCTTAAGATTTAAGTCCGCGAAACGGCGCTGACATGTCCGGTAACTTCATCAGACTATATATGGCATCCTCGGCGTCCCGTTGGAGGACCTCCCATATCTTACGCAACAAGCTGCAATCCGTAGCAATGGTAGCGCTACCGCTACTGCTGCATCCGCCGCCAACCAGTGCGTTTCCATATATCTCTTCAAACACGACTCCTCGGTCGCTAATTCTTGGACAGAGAACTCCTCGATTACATTGGTAAATTGGTGGATATGAGAGTTACTGAACCTAAGTCGGATCTCATTAGCAAACTCGTTGTAGAGCAGGTGAGCATGCTACGAATCCTTAACCAGAATTAATTCTTACGAAGTCTTCCTTGTGTCAGCTCAAACCAGGCCATATTCAGAGAGATGACGCCATCCAGATGGCGTTCCTAATGCTTGTTGCAGGAAATGCTACAATGGTCAACATGATTAATCTAGTAATATCCCTCGCTTTTGCAAAAAATTTCTCAAGCAATAGCCACTAATCCGTTCGATCTTCGTGTTTTATAGGGCATTGTGACACTCTTTCAAAACCCATCCCAACTCGCGGATTTAAAGAAAGACCCATCTCTCGCACCTAAATTCGTCGAAGAACTTTGCCGCTTCCACACGGCATCTGCCATGGCCACGCGGCGAGTTGCGAAGGTTGATATTGAACTCGGCGGCAAGGTACCCATGTCTACCTCTATTTTATACTTTAGTTACTGACCAGTGATCCGTTATAGCCCATTAAGGCAGGTGAAGGGATAATCGCTGCCACCCAGTCCGGAAACCGCGACGAGGACGTCTTCCCTAACCCCGATACCTTTGACATGCACCGCAAGCGTGGTGCGGAGTCAGCATTAGGATACGGGTATGGCGAGCATCGGTGCATTGCTGAATGGCTGTCCCGGGCCGAGCTTGAGATAGTCTTCTGTACGCTTCCCTCTACGGACTGCCAAATGTTCATTATTAACTTGCCATTGTAGCTACATTGTTCCAAAGACTCCCGAATCTGAAAATCGCAGTTCCATTAGGCGAAGTAAAGTACACAGAACCATCCAAGGATGTGGGAATCATCGAACTCCCCATTGTTTGGTAAATTTGAGAGATGCTGTACAACAGTTGCGACTTCAGAGCGAGGATATAGGTCTTGAGCCTTTTGGAATCCCATAATGACTGTATGGACTTTCCATTGCCAAATCCGAGATGGTGAGTTGCAAAGTTTCCGAAGAGAAGATACCTCCCCAAGAGAATCTTTCGAACATGTGATCTTAGGATGACTTTCAGCTCCCCAGTGGGAAGAAACAAACGTCTATGTTGGAAGGGAACGTCTTGGCCCCGAACCTGTTTTATTAGATATCTCCACTTAATAAACACTACTACAACTCAATTTTATATACGGCAAATGAGTGGGATGCCACCCAAATGCTCAAAATGACTCGGATGCTATCCATGCCATCCTCATCTTCTTTATCCACTATCCACATCATTTTCATCGTACAATAGGTAGATATATAACATAATAATAGTATCAGACATACTTGCGGAACAATGGCAGAGATTAGAGATTCCTTTAAGACGATAGCTGAAGCAAGGCATCACTTAGCTTTTGCTTGACGCCAGGGCTTGACGCAAGGTAGTCGTATTAAGGTCTTTAAAGATGATAGTAAACGGTATATCCTAGTTTGAATAGGGGATAGAGGACTTATACTGGAAACTAAAGCTTTTAAGGACCACGACCACCCCCTCCCAGACGTCCTTAGCAAGACAGACATTATGGAACTAGTTCTCCTCACTTATTGCGGCTAAGCAGATCTTCGAAGAGCGTCTACATCAAACCAACGAAGAGCACCAGCGCCTCTGCGATTGAAACACCCAACCGTGTGTTGAAATGTATGTAGCACAGTATACCAAATGATGAATATGAAAGTAATAGATTAATTAACTATGCTATGGGCCATCTATTCTAATATAGTTGGCAGTGACAAAGGCTCAAAGAGCTGATGATGAAAAGATGCATGGAATCATCCATGCATAACATGAATATTCTCCAAAGTGAGAATCCCCAGGTGCCTACATACAGGCACCAAACCCCCTTCTATCCCACACCGTGATCATGCAACCATCCACATTTAACCGCATTTTTCTGTACTAACAACAATGTAGACAAAGACAGTCAATTAATCCTAGCCATTTAGGCTATAAAAAGGGACCTAAATCTTAGCGCCTGGGCTGCAGCGAGAATATACAACGTCAGTCATGTCACTTTGACGTGGCAACTTAAAGGAACGACTTCACGACCTGACATCATATCTAATACACAGAGATTAACTTGACGATATTCTTGGTATAGGATAGTTGCAACTTTTCTCATGAATGATAGTACGAATGAGTTTAAGCATGAGCATAAGAATCCGTTCAAAAATAATCATCGGTGAATATTCAGGTGGTATCTATCTGACCCTACCCAACTGGAAAATCCAGGCCACGACTCGATGGCCGTTGACGCTGGATTTGCAACTAAAAATGCTTTAAGCTTAAGGGCAAATACTCAGCAAGCAAAGAAGAAACAGGCCCGGAATTGGGCCCTTCAGCTCCTAACAATAATCATGAACCCGGTAACATGGACTTCTAAGTTTCAAGGCGATGAGAAAAGCGAGCCGGCCGCATACAACCTGGGAAGACTAAACAAACAATGGACGGGAATAAATGCCTATCATCTGAGAGCCAAGAAACCTGGTTCTTGCTCCAGAGAATCCCAGGATTCCGAGAAGCAGAAGAATAAGATGTTGAATGTATCACGAGCGGAAGTGTCAAAGTAATATTATGAGAATAGCATCTAGAATAGAGTCTAGTCTAGCTATGGAAATGTCTATCTAATATATGCCTCTAGCCTCAATAGGCAACAGTAGGCAATAGTCGGCTATTGGAACAGAAGGATGGTGAATGTTCTGTGATGTGAGACAGACATGCATGAAGTGAGAACTCATGCATGCGGTGAATCATCACCAACATGAATCATCCAACATAAGAAGAACAAAAAATGCAAGCAAAGCACCAGAATCACGGGCACGACGGACAAACACCCTCCCAAACCGACCTCTCTCCACCGGCCACGTTCTGCACTCCCATTCCCGTCTTCTTTGTTCTTGGAACCCGAGTCCTCGATCAGGGTGCGGGATCTTTTTGGTGGTACTTCATAGATGTCAGCATGACGGCGTATATTGCACGACCTTCCTATTTGAGAAAAAGATGGCGCAATGTACGAGAAAACACTGCGCAACTTCACGAAGTAGGTAGCACCCTAGACCCATGTGCTGCGCGGTGTGCGAGCAACTGTCTCCTTACTGCTTCTCTGAAGTTGCTTGCGGCAGCGTCTGAATTCCATACGATTTTCATCTAGATTAATACAAAATTCGAGCCTAAAACTCACTTCATTCTCTGGATGAGGGTTTTGGGGACTTTCTTGACTGAAGTCGACCTCTTAGGACCCCCTTTTTGGCTGGTTGTTTGCGAGTTGTAGGGCCCATATTAATTCTAAGAATAGCTTCAATTTCGTGCGTTTATAGGCAATGATATCGATAATTCTTACGACTTTATATTGCTATATATAATTTTGGTGGTGTTCCCCGCAACGAGCGGTGTGGTGTGTCGGCGCAATCTAATATCAGTCATGGTGAGGCCCACCCACCTTGAGCGAGCCGATGATTCAATGCCTCAAAAGACTTTGATTTCCTTCCAATTACCACTATTTGCCTAACCTGCGCTGTATTCAACCTTTGGTTGTGCACTTTGTTATACTACAGTACACCACAGACCACACTCCACAACTCCACAACTTCAATCTTCGCATGGCCGACGAAGCAGAAGACCATTGCGCACCCATCATTAGTGATGCGCCACTAAGCTGCGCAACATGTGCACAAATTATCGAGTTCTTCAATGTAGTCACTCACAGAACTAAGATCTCATTGGGATCCGTTTCTTCACTCATTGATACAGAATGTCCCCACGGGGAATGGATCAAGCACTTTCGACCCAATGCCTCTAAAATCCAAGGCTTCTCCGAGTCTATAATGGATATGAGGAAAGTGAAATCATCTATACTGCTCAGCTTCAGTTGAGACGGAGTACGTTGGATAGGAAGGCTTTCTGAACTCGTTCATCGGAAGAATACTGGGCGCCGCAATCCTGGACGAGCGCGCATTCTTGATCCGAGTTGGATTGATGAGGGAGTTATCTTGAATTGGAAAGACTTGTGCAACGAACATCATGGAGAGGCATGCGAGTATCCCGGAAGGCTTCAACGTATTGATGCTGTACAACCGACGTGGTTAATCGATACTACGGATGCTTGCCTTGTTTCGGGACGTGGAGAGATGAAGTATATCACACTCAGTTATACGCGGCGACAAACGGCGTCTCTCTGCAACGAGAAATGCATTATCGACCAGCTTCAAAAGCCAGGAGTTCTGGTGTCAGATGCCCTTGCGGAAAAGGTGCCTAGGACAGTGAGAAATGCTATCGATGTTGTTCGATTACTTGGAGAGCGATATCTATGGGTTGACTCATTATGTATTGTCCAAGATGACGTGGAAAGTATGCAAGTTGAGCTAGACTCGATGGCTAGAATTTACTCAACCTCCTGTAAGGATAATCTCCCCCCTTGAAAGTTTTTCCTTGGCGCTTTAATTTCTAACCTGCTCCCTTCAGATCTCACAATTGTAGCTGCAGACGGCACCGATGCCAGCTACGGACTGCGAGGATTCAAAGGACTCACTCCCCAGCGAGATGTCAAACAAGAAATAATTCCATTGGCACCCCCCGAAAACCTAATCGCCCCAATAACTAGGATCAAAAGAGCCAAAGTGCTTACTATTCATGCGCATGGACTTACCAAGAATATCTATGTGCGAAACGACGACTTATCTTTGAAAACGGAACTGTTTGTTGGGAATGCAACAGGTCTCATTTGAGTGAAGAATTAATCCCGACCTATTAGCACTAGGAAACAGATCTACTGGGTTTGAATATCCCGATTTGTTTACAACATCCAGCTTTCCAGATTTGAGGAGCATGAGCTTTCTTATAGAGGACTTCAATCAAAGAATCTTTACTTTTCCTGACGAGGCCTTGTTGGCGTTTTCTGGTATTCAATGGGTATTCAGCCAGACATTTTCAGGTGGTTTGTTATACGGAATCCCCGAACTATTTTTCGAGATTGGTTTGATGTGGAACCCAATTGGGGGGGGGGAGGCGATATTCAACTAGGAGATCTCAGTTGGAGTCGCGGCTTCCCAGCTGGTCATTCCTTGGATGGCAAGTTGGCGCAACCTTTGGACACGAGTTCGAATTCGATGCATGCTGGTTTATGAGGGGCGAAAGTGAAGGGTGTTTATCGACCTGTCACCGCTTGGTATACGATGGACCATCCCACGTCCTTCAAAAAGCGACGGATTGAATCGAATTGGTACAAATATAAAAGCCTAGCTCGAGACATCACGCAAAAGCCACTCGAGGGATGGATGCGCCATAAGTTTGGGCAAATTAGTCGTGGGTATCATTGCAACACACTTTCCTATTCAGGAGATGGCCAAGAATATGGCTATTCGCATTCCAACTCGCCGGGGAGGTTCTACGGATATCCAGTGCCGGTCCTAGATGCGGCCAGACAATATCCTCTGCAGCCACAAACCCAATTCCTGTCCTGCACAACATCACGAGCGTTTATCCACATCGTTCCGAGAATTCCCAGAGAAGAAGGAGGAGGCTCTTCTTCGCTGTCTGGACTCAGAGATGGTGACAATTTCAAGCAGGCCAGACTCCAAGATCCAGACGGGAATGCCATTGGTTTTCTCACGCTTATGCCAGGAGGGAATAGAGAGCTATTTGCGGAAAAGATGTTGAACACAGTATTGGTGGACTGTGTGCACGGAAGCAAAATGTGATAAAGCATGTAGAATAAAATCTAGTCTAGCTATGAATCTATCTACTATTTATATGCCCAAATGGGCCCTGCCTATTCAGGCATCAGTCGGCTATTGGACTGGAAGGTAGGTGAACATCCTGCTCTGAAGGCAGATGCATGAAGTGAAACTTGAATGTGGGAACTGAATGCGGGTGAACATTCTATGCAGGATGTGAGGCCCGAATTCCTTCAACAAAAGACAGCGACAGGGACGCTTGTTGAACTTGTTGCCATTTCAGAGGGATGGTTTGGTGGCGATGAGAGTAGTGAAAAGAGCAAGAGATCCAAGACTGGAAGCCGGGATTCCCGCGTAGAGACTGTTATCATGTGTTGTGGGTGGAGTGGGAAGAGGGGACGGCGTATCGGAGGGGGAATGGATGTGTATTGAAGGAAGCGTGGGAGAAATTGAGGGAGAAAGAGCTGGTGGGTTTGATCTTGGGATGAATTGAATTGAATGTGTGTTGTGAATCGAGAGGCGGACCAGTAGACAGTACTGCAGGAAGTAGAGTGAGCTCTCAGTAGTAGAAGAATATGGCCGATTGTGGCACCCGCACTAAAATTGTACCTATCCATCTAGGGGCCACCGTCTTGTGTTTATCTTCCACAAGGTCTTAAGAAGATCTAGAATCGAGAGCAGCGAGGAAGAGGGTTTAGGGGTTGTTTGCCCCCCCACAGAAAGATATCCAGGCATCTCCACCGACTTTCAGTTTGGGTATAGTATCCAAATCGGGCACTTTGTTTTTCGACGATGGAGGCGAGTTTGCAGTTGAACATATAGTGAGCGGAACGAGGGGTTGGTGGGCTTCGTCAAGGTATGAGTTGCCTAGTGCGGACTCTCAGTAAGGGACTTCCTCAGAGAACAGGAACGGGGGATATAAGAGGAGTAGCTATGACGAGCAAGTACCTAGCATACAGGTTGCTGAAGCAGCGCCCTTGGTATCGAAACCCCGGCAGCAAAATACCGTCTCGTTACTTTAGCAAAGGGATGTAATTGTGGCATCGGTACTTGCTGCTGCGATTAATGGCGCTAAGAAAAGGAGAAGGATTGGGGATTGCTGTAGAGTGGATTAGTTGCTGAACAAGGTTTAGTCACTTTAGGGATCACGGAAGAGTGAGAGATGGTAAATAAATGTTGAACTGAATTGTATTTTCAAACTATCTAATCTAAACTGGGGCTCTCATAATATGGAGAGCTAGAAATAAAGGCTCAAAGGCCGGTGTTTAATGCATGGAAACTTCCATGCATGCGCATGAAGATTCTTATGAATTCTCCAAACGGAGAATCCCTGGGTGGCTGCAGACACCAAACCCAAATCCTCTATTTAACAGTTGTATCTCCATCTGCAGCAGCGAACGCTCTCAAATGATGTCGTGATACTCTCGTGACAGGCTCGGCGCAGTCAAAATGATCATTTGAAGCTGGAAGTCGACGTCGACGCAGAGTTTATAGAACCACGATTTTCCCAAGTCAAATATGCCCAAGACCGCAAGATAACTAAGGTGCAGTCATGTTGCAGGTCAATTTTCAACAGCCGCTCTCTTGATAGCTGTGATCAATATAAAGGCCGACGATATCATCTGGGACAAAGCCTACGCCGCTGTAACTGAATCTACACCCACCCTACCACTGTCGTCCCTGAATCAAACCACCGGGTCCAACGCTACAAGCAGTATCATCAAGTCCTCGGCGATCTAGTTCGGCTTCTTAGACGGGAATCGAGCAGCCACACGATGAAGTCGACCAGCGAATCCTTGAGGAACTCACAGGGCACGTCTACTACGATGCTGGGGATTTCTATGAGAGATATTTCGAAGGAAAAGTCTGGACGAACAACGCGAGGGATATCTATGAAAAATCGAGAGACCAATATGCTGAAAGTCGCTGGTGCGGGTGGCCAGAGCGAAGTCGACGCATTTACGGAACCTTATTCGCGGCATGGCTTTTGATCCAGTCTTTAGTGCGTTCCATATACAGCCACAACAACTTCATTAGGCGCGTTCCATGCGAGAGCATGAAGCAACGAGCCTACGAGTCCATAGATGCGTTTATTCCTCCACCTTTGGCCAAGGCCACTAAATACTTTGTCTCGCGTTATTCAGTCTCCAGCACGGCTTCGAGCGAGTCATGGCCATCAGAAAACAGCAAGTCGTCGATTGGAGTTTCTGCAACTATCCAAATTCCGGCCCAGGCGCCCAGTTCGTGCCGGTGGGGGACAGCTTCTCATACTGCCAATCGATCCATTTCTTGTTCTTCAGGGCCAATTCTGAATTTGGTTTTATAGTAGCTTCCCAACTTCCTGGAGCATTTGGCAAAGGTCGCCCGTCGAATATAAGACCTTCGTCTACTAAGGAGAGACAAGTAGACACGGAGCCTAATCTACGACTTCTTGACCGCCAAGCTTCACACAAGAAAACTGGATCTAAAGACCCATATCTTGAGCATCTGATGTTCTCAACGTCGACATGTAATCCGTTCTCTGCATCTTCAAGAATGACGGTGAGCTTAATAGACCTGCAGCAGGTATGAGCCATGTAGCCGTCAGGATGTCGTTTAAGTTCTTGTCGTACATATTCGCGGTAGTCAATGCCACTCTTTGCCACTAGTACTAGCCACTTTGTGATAAGTGTGATTGTCTGAGTTTTGCCATTAGATGCGTATGCCAGAATGCGCTCAAGAGGCGTCTGCCCACGATAGTTGATGCGGTGTAGATCTTTTGTCAACCTTAAGATTTGCTCAATCTTTTGTTCGGATTCTTTACTCTGTTCGTCATTTACCTCATTCCAACACCATTCTCCTATAATGTCATCTAACAGAATCGGGTCAAGATTTGTGTACTCGTTGTCAAGGTTCCGTATGGCCTCATATCGAGTACAGAGAAGGCGAATTATTTTCGAGTAGTCGCTATTTAATTGACAAATGTCGCGGAGAGTAGTAGTGATGAGGGATACTCTTTGATTCAGCGTACCATAAAAACAGTCGCTGCTAAGCAAAGATGCTAAAGTGCTGTGTGACATTAGGTGGGTAGGAAAAGGCCAACTAAAAGCCATTGGATCTCTCATCCAGTAGATCGAAAACGGGTCGACTTCGGCATATTTAATCATCAGATTTACCGTCTCTTCATGATCCAGACAATTGAAGGTGTCGGGCGATCCAATCATGGATGTAGGAATACTGTTAATTAATTAGCAAATTCTTCATCAATCATTGTCAATGAAATATCAGGCTCGTGTCGTACCAACCACGGTCATCCAGTTGGTAGATATCAGCACCAAGATCGACAAGAAGACGGCATATATCTGGTTTCGCGGACCAGCATGCATGCTACAGAATAAATTAGTGTGCATGTCTATTAAGGACGAGATATTATTCTTACATGAAGCAACGACCAACCTTGTTCATCCACATCATATATAGATGCCTTTCTAGCCCTGAAAAGCCTCAGCATTCCTTGAGCGTTTCCGTTTTGACAAAGCGTGAAAATCGGGCTATCGTTGGATATACAACGAATTGAGTTTAAGCACCAACTATTCAGTGAATCGTTGGTCTGGAATCTAAGTCCCCTCGTGTAGAAAGAGAGTTTAAATAAGACCTGGAAAGTCAACTTCGTTGAACTGTAGAGCTCGGCATCTTTATCTCCTTCGAGTGAGTTGGATTGCCCTGTTGTGGTTGTTATGATAGACCCATGCATGAAGCCAAACACGTTGATATGAGAAGTGTTCGCAAGCCGTGTGAGGAGCTGCTGAGACGTGTTTGAAGGCTCGTCATGAATACAAAAGCGTGGTAAGCCTTCTGCAGCAGAGACTACATGCTCTGTTGGCATCAGTGATAGGGGCAAGGTTTTTCTTCGACGTCTATACTGCTTCTGATCTCGTATGTAATTTGCGAGAAGCACGTCAATTTTGCCATCGATCTGCTGTAGCATGGTGCTGTAAATCTCATTAGTAAAGTTTCAGTGCTTAGAGTGTCTCAGTAGTGACGAGTACACTGAATGTGAATAATAGCAAATGAAGACGCTTACTGAGATCGCCAACTCTGAAGAAAATGAAGCAGGTAGGTCGCACTCTCCACATACTCCTTTGCTCTTTTAATCGCACCTTCTTTCATCGCCATTTGCACTCTTCCAATCTTTCGATTCCAGGAATCTTGTGATGGCGCAATGCCTTGCGCAAGATCCGAAACCAGATCTGTAAGCTTATCCAGGTCTCTTTTCATCATGACCAATGTACTCTTGAAGAGCTCTTCTTGAATACCGTGAATCTGGCCATTTTGATGTTCACGTCGGATTTCGGCTATATATTCGTAAAGCACCTGCAACTGTGTGCATATTCGATCCAGATTTTCAGGGCCATGCTGTACTGCTTCCCAGAAGTCGATGGCGATGCGAAGACTATCTCCAATCTGGATCGCAAGTGAGGCCACGCTGATGACGCCGGCCGCAACGCCAAATGCCTCCGCCATTGTGCAGACAACGTAATTTCAGAAGTTGGATCCCAGCAATGTAATGGTCAATGTCGCAGAAAGATATACAGGTTCCACTCAGGACACTACACAATATAAAAAGTTTGAAGAAGCATCGACGTTTTGATATGTATGGAGGAATGCCTTGTGCAGTGCCTCGTGCAGCCCAGTGTGGCGCAGTATCATGCATCATTTCATATCTATCGAGCAACAGCGATGTGGCATCACAACATTGGACTCCAAACCTCTTAAATATTGTTACTTGCAAAACCGCCCATGGCCAAACTACTAAATAAGTAAGTTGTCGTACTTCAAGTTCCCTTTCAGCCTCCGGCGCGCTACGGCGTTTATCTGTCAGGTCTTCGGTCATGGTAATCTTTGATTTTCGCAGAGCTTAAGAGAGTTGTTTTCTAAGCGACGTATAAAAGACTTTTTATTAAAAAGAAAACTGCAACAATAAGGTGAGGGAACAAAAATCTTATTAAATGTAAGCGTGACTAGGAACTCTAGACAATTTGTACAGCAAGGCGCGCTGTATGCGTTGCAAACGATCAAGGTCTGTCCAGAAATTTGGCCTAGTGGATACGCCTTGGCAGCCTCTCTTGGCAGCCTGAGACATGCGGCCAAGAACCTGTCGAAAAACCAGGCTTCTTTGCCAAGGTACGCAACGAGCCTACGAAGTACCCAGGGGTTATACCCAGGGGTTATACCCAGTGGGCAGGTGAGCCGGGTACAGCCTACTGGATAGATGGCTACCACCAACCCTTTCGGCTGTTACCACCACTGCCACATTATTCACATTATTCACATTACTCACCTCTTGCTGTAGTTGCTCATCCTTATCACTCACTGTCTTCGTCCTCCTGCTGCTCCCTCTCCTCGTCAATGGGGGGATTGTCGAGTGCAGGGCCAGCCAACCCTTGTTCGTCTGCTACGCCTCGACTGGGATGAAGATGATCCTCGTGACTGAGCTGGTTCTCTGGTGATGCTTCAAAGCAGCGTGGAGACAGGCTTCGAGTGCGAGCGGGATCGGATGTCGTGGCCTCGGGGAAGTCGTCAATATAGTGCCATCCACCGGGACTGGGAGGCGCCGCAGTTGTCGAGTCGACGGCATTCTCTGGGCGATCGAAATGACCCGCGTCTGGCTCTGTGCTTTTGGCACGACTGCCGTCATCGATTTCGGTTTCGAAGGCACTTGAGTTGTCATCTCCTCGCAGGACAATTGGATCATCGACACGGTGTCAGAAAATTTGGCAAGGGATCGTGGGAGGGTAAGAGCCGCTATCGCTCGGCTGGCCTTGGGCTTCCATCTTCGTCGGATGGATGGGTATCGTCGCCCCTCTCAGTCGTCACCACCGCTGCGAGATCATTCACCTCCTGCTGCGGTCGGTCGTCCTCACCGTGGCCTTCGTCTTCCCTCTGCTCCAACTCCTGCTGCCGACTCTTCCCCTCATCAACGGGATCGGTATCGAGTGTAGGGTCAAGCACCTCCAGCTCCTGCTCGTCTGCTGAGCTTGGACCAGAAGTCGCCAATATCGTGCCACACATTTTTAACACTTCTGTAAGTAAAACTCGCTCAATATGTCTCTTGTCCAGGATCTCCTGCACCACAACGTCAATCATTGGTAGCGCGCGGCCATGAGTGGTCCAGTAAAGGAAACCCACGCTGCCAACATGTATCTGATTGGGCGGCGGCGGCTCGACTGCTGCGGCATTACCACCTAAGTTCATCTAGAACAGCGTGTATTTCTCTGAATTATGCGTTTCCCCACACTCATTTGTGTGCGTGAGCGTGCACGCTCAAAAGAGCTCTGTTACCCATTAGCTTGCATGTATTTAACTTTCCCATTTACCTGTACATTACCTTTACTTTGACTTTGCAGTGCTATTAGAAGCAGGAGCAGCGTGAGCAGCTTTCCAAGTTCCGCTTCGGAACCACTTTCACCCTCGCCTTCACTTGCACCTTCGTGCGTCAATCGACAAACAAGTCGCCCGACATGGGGACCACAATCCCCTTTTTCATCCTGTCTTTCTTCTTCACCATCAACCATGTGAGCGCAGGCCACAATGGCATCGTCGGCTTCGGCATTTCCTTGTACCAGGACCTCTGTTGTCAAGCATGCTACGACTCACTGTCCGCCCTCTTCCTCACTTGCACCACGTTCCCCGATGACATGTCCACGGATATGGATATGGATGCGATGAGTATGATGGGAACAACGAGCGCCGAGTGCTACGCCACCAACACCCCATGGCTACAGACGATGGCTTACTGCATTCAATCCAATTGTAATGCCCATGGGTATCCGGCAGATAAGCAGGCCATATGCTTCAGTAATCAAGCAGTTGCGGGTGCTTCAACGCCGACTTTCCAGGACAGTTTACCTTCTATGGCTCCAACGGTCGAGCTCGCGGCAAACGCAACTTGGCTCAATGTCACCAGCTTAGTGAATAGCGACACCTATTACGCCACCTACGGTACGGAGGGGGAGTTCGCAAGATCTGAATATATTCACACGAGATATTCGTACGTTCTTCTCCGATTGTCTTCCTGAAGTCTATACTGCCTTTCCAAGAGCCATGAGACTCACAAATCGCTTCTAGAGTGATTCTCTATCTCATAGTTATTGGTTTCATCATTGTCAGTGGCCTCCTGGCTCAGATGAGAGGCGCCTTTCCTGGATTTCAGAAACAACTTACCGCCTCTACTCTCTGGGCGAAGCTTCAACAATACATATTTCTCCCCGCTCTATTTGGGTCTCGGCGTCTCGAACCTCTTCCTGGAAACATAGGCTACGTACCAGGCAGGACGCTGAGCATCTTTATCTCTATTTACGTTGTTATGAACGTGATTCTCTCTTCCGTTTCCTTCCGCAATTTCTGGCCCAATACCTTTTTCTCATCACCTCAATTCGAAATGTGCGAGTACGTCGGGAATCGAACGGGTACTCTCAGCCTGGTCAATATGAGTATGGCCATCTTATTTGCAGGTCGCAATAATCTTTTAATCACTCTAACTGGATGGAGTCAGACCACTTTCCTGACCTTACATCGTTGGTTTGCGAGAGTGGCTACTCTGCAAGCCGTTGTCCATTCAATAGTTTACACGGTTTCGTATTTTGAGCCAGGGGAGGGAGCGGCAGCTTATGCTGCTAAAGCAGCGGAGCCTTTCTATGTACGTTCGCCAATCCTCTGCCTCTCACTTCATCGTTTCATTCAATGTATTGCGGATACTTGAGTGATCTTGGTACTGCAGCTTGCATCCGTTGTATTCGACCACTTACTTACTTTGGAATTCGCTGACACCTTCTGGCAGTGGGCAGGGATCATGGCTACGATTGCAATGTGTTTGGCAACAGCCCACGCGATCCTGCCGCTTCGCATCAGTTACTACGAAATCTTCCTCTTAACCCACATCGCCCTTGTCATTCTTGCCTTGGTCACTTGTTGGTACCATCTAGTCCCCCATTTCGGATATATCTATGGTTACCAAGTCTGGCTTTACATCTGCTTCGCCTTCTGGTTCTTCGATCGACTTGCTAGAATAGTTCGCATCGCTTATTACAATCGTTTTGGCAATGCAACAGCGATCGTGGAAGCACTTCCGGACTGTGATATCATGCAAATCACTATCTTCCCACGAGTTATTTCAAGGTTCGGGCCCGGACAGCACACGTTCCTTTACTTTCCTGGACTGGGCAAGTTTTGGGAAAATCATCCGTTCAGTGTTGCTGCCTGGAAGGGACAGGGGCAACCACCACCCATTGCGTCTACTCCTACCTCTCTTTCTGATAGCACCGCAAAAGGAGAAAAGGTAACGGAACCTGCTGCTGTTGTATCATTAGCAACGGGCTTGTCACCAGATTCGACAGAAAAGACATCACAAGCGGCCCTCCGGCACCAAACTCACCTTCAGGACCGCGCATCCATCACATTCCTAATCCGTGCACATACTGGAATGACGTCCACTCTCCACCGCCGCGTGCTCTCCTCGCCTTCTGGCTCTAGCATCGAAACATCGATCTACACCGAGGGACCCTACGCCGGACACCGAGCAACATTGCAACCACTCTTTGATGCCGACACCATCCTATTACTCGTAGGCGGCATCGGAATCACCAACGCTCTTGGATTTGTCCAAGAATACACAAGCGGTCATCTTCAACGAGGAGAAAGGCCCGAAAAGAGCCACGGCATCATGAGAAAAGCGAAACGACTCATCCTCGCTTGGTCAGCTAGGGAAATCTCCTTGATTGAACACGTGAGGTCGAATTTCCTCGTTCAACAGGATGAGGTTGATGGGATTGAGTATTCGTTCTGGTGTACTGGTTCCAGTAACGCTGCTGCGCAGAAATTGGATGCCGTTGATGGCGAGAATCATAAGGCTGAGATAAGGACTGCAGCTGTGACGGTTGGAAGGATGGATATCAGGCGTGTGATAAGATCTTCTGTGGAACCAGGTCTGCAAACGACCGTTCTGGTATGTGGGCCTCGTGGTATGGCGGATGAAGCTACGGGGGAGATTGTGAGTTGTGTAAAGGATGGGTTGAGGGTTGATCTGGTTGAGGAAGCTTTTGCTTGGTAATCTTTGTTGTTTTTATGTATTCCGTCGAAATAAGAATCTTTTTATTTTCTTACGAGTTCAATTACAGAACGAGACTCGAAATTTGAGGTAACACAATGAGTGCTCCATTTTGTGTACTCACCTTTCCGAAAAGCACGGCCAGAGCAAGATTGCAATTGCCCATCACAACCCCTCAGGAATGCATCAAATGGTGTAAAGCACGTCATTATCTCACAACATTTTCACTCCTTTATCTGATCCAGGACCTGGAACTGATCCCCTGCCTTTGTGAAACGGCGAGTGTCAATCTTAGCCAAAGAGCGTTCGTTCATAGAACGTTACTGCAAGGCGTAAGGGCAGCGTTCTCAAGGGACAAATAACTAGGATTTCAGCCTAAATCCACACCCATAAGCAAGCCAGTTCAATAGAGACGCGTCAGATTCTCCATATCTAGAATGCGAGAAGGATCAGATTCGAATAACTCCGAGAAACACAAATGATTGTCTATCCACTGAGAACGCAGTGTGTTCCTCGTGCTGGTCCAGGGGCACGAGGCATTTGGAGTGCATTAGTTGGTTGGCATATGGCAGCTCGCAGACGGCACCACTTCTCTGAGCAGAATAGAGCAAACTTGCTGAAATGCGGAGACTAGATTGGACAGCGGTCTTGGCTGTCCGCGATATTACTGTGCTCGTGCGGCGAGAAACTTTGATCCCGTCTGTAGATCTCTTTCGAGTGGGGTCCAGGTTTCTGGACGTGGGGAATAGGTTTTCGGGCCGCATGAGATGGGACCGCGGCATTTGGAGCACATTGATTGTTGATTGATCCTGGTAGGAGAGTAGGGGCCGAAAGTGGAGTAATAACGCAGGCGGCTCGCTAGAACAGATTTTAAACAGAGCAATTATGCTCAACTGTAGGGATTAAATGAAAACGCGCGTTAGCTCCCGCACGGTGCAGAGACTTCTCAAGTATTTGTGGCTGAAAAACACACTAGTGCAATTCAACGGCGAGGAAAGTCAATTTGTACATAACCGTGGCGCAGAAGGTTGGAATGGCCTATGGGTATTTGTGATTTTTCGTGCTTGGGCCTTTCAACCATACAGGAATTAATCGTTTGGTTTTTCACAAACTGTACTCAGGTACAGTTGGTCTAAGCAAGATGGGCCATGTCAGCAGATGCTGCTTATACTGTAAATCCTATACTATTACTCTCAAAATTAATGTTTATATCTCATAGCCTTTTATACTACTCTATTATGCTAATGTTTATATATAGTACAGATAAAGACCTTTAAAGGCTATAGTATATAATTTAAATAAGAGGAAAATTAATAAGGATGAATATAATTTATATATGCAAGTAATATAAACTCTAAGGTCATATAACAGATATAAGAATTTATTAAAAGTAGTTTTAGTATAGTGCTTATACTTAAATGAGTATACTTCATAAAAAGTTTTAAGTATTTAATAGTAAGCTTTGAATTTATATAACTAGAATCACTAATAATCCTTTATTCTCCTTTTAGGTTCTTATAATACTAATTCTTTATGTAAAGCTTCCCTTAAATTATAAGAAATAGAGGAATTAAGAGGCTAGCTGTAGAGATTGTTTTAAGTATAGTCAAAGATTAAAGATTTTTAGGGGCTTTAATATACATCTAATACAATTAATATATAGCTCACTATATAGTATTCTAATAGATTCAGTATATATACATACCTCTCTAATATAAGAGGGCACAAAAACCTCCTGTTCTAGTGCGATACTAACCTAGAATCCAACTTTATCAAAATTAAAGATATTCTTCTTCAGTACAAACGGCATCTTCCAACATGCCCCATCTTTCTTGGACGTCCCATCTTGCTTAGATCAACCACTACTGAGTAGTGGTTTGTGGAAAACCAAAGATTAAGCTCTGCGTGATAGATACTATGATAAAATGAGGCATATAGAGTACATTTTCGCTAAACCTCAGTAAAAAGGGGGGCTGACGATAAAGTGAAATGAGGCATAGACCCTTTGTCCGTGAGTATCACCGAATAACTTGCCACACGCAGTGATCCTCGTGGTGGTGTAATGCAAACTACCCCGCAACGTCAACTCCCGCAGACCTCCCGGCGGCACGCAGCCAGGCGGAATATTTTGTGCGAGAGCGAGCGATTGTTTACAGGAACAGGGGAGGGAACACAATTGGTTATCACGTCTTTTGCTTACATATTAACATTTGCCGAATTGAATTTGAACGGGGGCTGTCTTAACTCGACAACCCCTTTCTCATAACCAAGAAGTGGTCACCTCTATCTGAACTCGAAAATAACAGCACACAGACACATTTGAGTATATCATCAATAGAACTGTAGAATCTTTGACATGCAGCTTAAAGTGTGTATCGTTGGTGCTGGACCAGCTGGATGTGCACTCGCTGCTGATCTCGAAAGTCATGGTACAAGCGTGTTGGTATATTCGCATCCGACACATATACACCATACCAACTATGTCATCGATAAAGGATGTTTGAGAGCCAGCGGCACGATGGAGGGCTCCACGAATCTGCGCATTACGTTCGACATGAGGGACGTTATCGCGTTCTCGAAGTTCATCATCCTTACGGTCCCATCTACTGGACAGGAGACGGTATTGTGCGAGTTGAAGAAATTCGCCTTGCACCAACACACGATTATTACAATTCCTGGCAACTTATTTTCACTCATCGCCGACGCCGAGATGGAGATTGGGTGTATTCTTGAAACCAATCTATCACCATACTCATGCAGGATGAACCAAGGGGAGTTGATCGTCCTAGGCAAAAAGAGCTCTTTTTTCATCGCGGCTCTACAGAAAGACCTAAGCCTTGCATTCAAAGACAAGATACAAAGGATCTTTCCCATAGAGCTCAAGTGGAGCAGCAACGTCATTGAAGTCTGTTTGTCGAATATCAACGGGGTGTTCCATCCATTGATGATGATCATGAACGCTGGGCGGATTGAAAGCACTGCTGGCGATTTCCTCCTGTATCGCGACGGCCTTACCCGTTCTGTGGCCAACGCTATGCTTGCAGTCGACAGGGTACGATTGGAAATTGGTGAAGCATTCGGATTCCAGCTAGATAGTGTGATTGAGACGTCGAATAGCTGTTATGGCGCAGACTTCACGGATTTGGTGGACTTGGCTCAAAACTCTGAACCACACAACAAGTTGAGAGCTCCGTCTGATATTGAGAATCGAAATATCTCGGAGGATGTCCCTGATCTATTGGTTTGTTGGCATGGCTTAGCTGAGAAGCTTGGGATAGATGCGTCTCCTCTCAAAGCGGTCATCATCCTTGTTGAGATGGCAACTGGTAGAGGCTACATGGAAAGTGGAAGGAATTTGAGAAAACTTCATTTGGAGGATCTGACACGAAGCGAGCTTCTTGCAAGATTTAGTGTTCCTCATGCCGGATGAAAAATAATACTCGATTGAATTTTGAAAACATGCTATTGCCACATGCATCCAACTACATATGCTATCTAAGAGGTATACTACAGAACACAAATGCTCACAATCTGACCCTACTGCGCCTCAGATTTCGAATTTTGGCACCATAAAAACCGAAGATCCAAGGCATGGGAGCAAATGCAAGCGCAACAAAAGCAAGTACGCTGTTTCCCCAGCCCCATCCAAGGGTGTCATACATGTTCAGACCAGCAAGCGGAAGCAGCGCTCCAACAGTACCTCTTAGCACCGCACTGGCACCAACCACACTGGCAGCATATTCTTCAAATGCATCAATCAGGTAAGTTTGTATGCTTATGAAGATCAAAATCGAGCCGAATCCCGTGATAGCCGTTCCGATCTGGGGAACAATCCAGTGGACATGTTCTTCAACGGTCCATCCGTAGATAAACAAGCCGACTGAAAATGTAAGAGATCCGGGTATTGTGATGAGAAGAGGTAGGCGATCTTCGGGTGTGAGTATCTTTCCAGCAGCTGCACGCGTCTTGAGTGTTCTGTCGCTGAAGTTCCCAACATAGAAAAGCCCTAACAAGGTACCGATGCCACCAGCAAGAAAGACCAGCCCAGTAGCCGAAGTCGAGAATCCGTAAACTTCCCTGAAAACAAAGGAGTATGTCGCGAAGAGGAGATAGAGAATGCCGTAGAGAACGGCAACATAAGTGCACATGATCGTGACGATCGGGTAGCAAATCAGCAGCTTCAAAGGTCGGATGATGCTATGTTTGAAGAGCCCTGCGGGAGTGAAATCGGAGGCAAGCTTGGATCTGTAGTTGGGGTTTCCTGTTTGTTTTCTGAGTCTGGCTGCTTTTCTCTCCAGCAAGACAACGGGGTAGGTTTCTCTCAAGACAATAAATGTGAAGATAGTCACAACACCAACCTAGTCATGATTAGTGAATGGTGTCCTCTTCTTGGAAGTTATTCTTTTGAAAACTCACTGCAATTGAAATAACCCAGAACATCCATCTCCAGCCAGCAACCTGAGCCACGTAACCACCAATAATAGGGCCAACCATTGGACCAAGAATGGTTCCCACGGACCAGATTGACACAGCCTTGCCTCTCTTCTCTCGTGGCATGATATCCGCGATAGTTCCTGAACCTATCGTGATCGTGGCTACACCTGCGAATCCTGATAAAAAGCGAGCAGCCAGGAGCATGGATTCACTCTGTGAGACCGCACACATGATGGTGAAACCTAGAAATAGAACATTTGTCACATTGTAAATGATTACACGACCATAGAGCTCACTTAGTGGTGCAAGAAATAATGGTCCGCAAGCAAAACCTAGCACGAAGATCGATACGGCGAAGGTTGCAAATGTCGTTGATTTCGTGTTGAATTCCTCCATAACAAGCTCAACGCCTGGTGCAAGCATCGAGGATACAAGAGGCCTGTTGATTCAGCTACATTTCTTGAGTAGATCATCAGTTGGCATGGATTTCACTCACACAAGGAAACTGATGACCGAAATAGTACAGATATTGACCCATTTTTTGGTCGATGACCAATTCATAGGATTCTCCGGATCTCGATCTTCTGGCTCATCCCACCATACAATGATCTCCGAGCCAGGCTCAACTGGTGGAACGCCGCCATTGGTCTCGTGCTTCGAACTCAATGATACTGGACCGTGGGTGTTAAACTTTTCATCTATCTCCTTGGAGAACTCTGTCTTCTTCTTCTCCATTTCGTTAAGGTATATGTTAGATCCTACATCCACCTGTTCTCCATCTGTATCTTTGAGCTCGAGAATGATGGTCGTTGACTCCGATGAAGACTGTTCTAAGCCTGGTGGCGGCGGCGGCATGGTGGAAAATACACACCCTGGACGCTGATAACGATGATGTGGCTCAACCCGAAGACGAAGAGCATTGGGCAGCGAAAGAAGGCTTTTCGCATCGGTCAAAAAGAGAAACAGGGGCGTGAGGCGTCAGCGAGTTTAGTTCATGTTAATTGGTATTAAAGAACTCGGGACTGTCGTCTGCTCGGATTTCGAATGAACTTTTGGAAGAGAATGGTTTTGTTACGTCACGATATGCGGAAGGGCGGGCCTTGGGGGATTATGCGGGGACTGTACATGGCCCCAGGAACTTTGCAGAATGCGCCGCAATAATGTGCTCACTGTAGTCATAAATTTCGGCAGTTCATGTGGGTTCGGTCTTACGAAGCACTGGTAATGACAAGGGTGAGAATTCCTTCAACAGCGGCTGGCTGCATAGGATAATCAGGCCGTTAGACTTATCTTCACTATTGCTTGCGAACAACTGATGACCGAGTATTACCATTGTTGAAGGTCGGTGTTGAAATAGATGATTCAGGCTCTGCTTATTCAGAAAAGGAAGCTATGATAAAGAAGTTCATAGCGATGGTAGACTTGGGCGATCCTCCTACCATCGGCCTGCAGACGTTTGCAGGGACCAGTATGTACCTATGTGCTTAATGGTGTGAGTGTCACTTTTGGAGCAAGAACTAATGTATGAGCTACAGGTGTTGGCTGAAGAGTTTTTGACAAGAGGATATGGGCCCTTCGGACTATAAGATAGAAGATCATAGGATCTGGGAGTGCGGTTGCTTTTTTCAATGTCTAATCTACCCGAGAAAATAGGTGAAGCACTCAGTCCTTGACAGCAACAGTGACCAATAACTCCATTTCCATGCGAATTCCTTCCTCTGTGGTAATCTTGGCCCATTCCTGCTTCATTTCCTCCCTGGCCTTTGGCCGTAAATCCAGAGGAATGCCGCCATACGTCGCCCCAGACGAACTCGTATCCAACCACTCGATCATGGCTTCTCCATCCTTAGCCGACTTGATGATTGTGTTTATGACAATCTTTCTCTCAGAGAACCCAGCATCGTCAAGGAGACTTTCAAGCTCACGCTGCTTGAGAAATTTTGGGCCGCTCTTTTCAGGATAGTTCCGGTAAGGCTCTCTTGACAACACATCTGCCTTGATCTTTTCGTGTGCTGCGATATAGTCTCCAGATCCGCCTGAAATTCCGAGGCGGCCTCCTGACTTCAGTACACGGGCAAATTCTCTGAGGGCCGCAGGCTGGTCCTGCACCCAGTGGAAAGTGGAGTTCACAAAAACAACATCGATGCTGGCTGAAAGGAAACGTGAAAGGTCTTCGGCTCTTCCCTCGAAAAACGACAGATTCGGCGTGGTTTTCTCCATCTCAATGGCGAGGGCGATGCGCTCCTTACTCGGATCGATGCCAACGACACTTCCATCCTTCCCAGCGATTTCCGCTATGTGGGCTGTGAGGCTGCCAGGTCCGCAGCCGACGTCGAGAACGCGGTTGCCGGGAACAATCCCAAGTCTTTTGAGAATAAATAACCCCGCATCGAATTGGGTATTGCTGACGACAGTATAGCCTTTTGCTAATTCCTCGGTATCGACGACAACCATTGCTGTGCTGTATTGGTATGTTGCGTGAAGTCGTTCAAAGTCTTCTATACTAGTCTCCGAGAGACACTCATCAGTCATATATAGATGCCTGTGGCAAGGTCTCATGCACGTCCGTGCCGTGGATATGAAGCAACGATCACGATACTGAATTCGAATAGGGATACCCCGCTTGACGTTCAAGCACGACATCTGGGATCTGGGTACGCGGATAGTTGGACCCCTGTGCGGTTAGCCCCGCCCCGCAGTCTCACGTACTGAGGAAGTACAAGGAATACGAGCTATTTTGAGCACATTGAATATGATGCTCTTCCTAAAAAACTTTCGGCCATACTTCATACTTTCGGGAGATTGGATAAATGCAGATCTTCACTTTTCAGTAGTGTTCGTGGGGCGTACATGGACAGGCACGAATGCTAATATCAATGGGGATAAACAAGGGTGAAGCTGCTCATTTTACCAACTAGAAATAAGCTTCGCAATACCTTGGAATTCATAGGTGACAACTTACAAGCCTGAAGTTTGAGCAGAGACATATAACGGCCGCCTTTTCTCCAAGCCGAAGCTTGCTTTGTAGCTAGAGCTTATCCCAACACACCGCGAGCTAGCAGCTTAGAAGAGGAGTTCATTGCGAAATCAATTAGAAGTGCACATAAACTCACTCGTTTGAGATACTTGCACATTTCGGACATTTGCTTCGCCTGGCAGCAGTGATGATAATCAACCAATTCTCTGCGGCCTCAGTAGCCACAACGTTTGCATTCCTCGTGCGTCACAACTCACCCGTCCATATATGAGAAGTCCTGCTTACCATCACTAGTTCCTCGTTGGTTTTCTTATTCGGATTGTCCAAAGACGATTCTTTCACTCGTTCCGTTCAGTTCCCGGCCCATGGACCAATAGCGTGTCAGAGCTGCCTGCTACCTTAGCATTGGTAAGTGGAAATCAACACATCTATTATAGGTGGCTGCATGAGAAATATGGCCCGGTCGTGAGGGTCTCTCCAGAAGAACTTAGCTTTGTTAGTGTAGAGGCCCGCGAGGAAATCTATGGTCTTCGAGTGAGTCAAGACCAAGCTGAAGGGTTTCACAGCTGACCAATCTCACAGAAAGGACGTCCAAACATGGAAAAGAGTCCAATTTTCCTCGGAGCTGTCGGAAGTGTAGAAGGACAGACTGGCGTAAGCTTAGCTCTGGGCACAGAGCACGCTCGTCAGCGTAAGGCATTAGGTTATCTGTTCACGAACACTGCGCTACTGCGGGAGGAAAGCTTGCTTCGACTTCATGTCCATAAGCTGGTTGCAGTATTCAAGAAAATGGCAGCTGAGAACCAACCCCTGGATTTCTCAAGTTGGTGTAAGCCCTATTCCAATCAATATCTTTTGCGAGGACTTGACTAATTATGTGTATAGACACGTACATTGCGTTCGATGTAATGGGTGATTTGTGCTTTGCAGAGCCCTTTGGTTGCTTGGACCAAGCATCGGCTACTGAATGGTCTACGTCTGTTATCAATGTCTTCATAGCAGCTACATGGACTCAGGGCATACGCCGATTGAGCGGCGTAGGCACATGGCTTGAGTCCCTCATGATAAAGCTCCTTGTTCCTGCAAAAGCGGCTGATTGGAGGAAAATCCATCTTGAGAATTCACGCGAGAAGACAATCCGCCGCCTTGAAAACGGGGATCGAGATCATCCGGACTTTATGTCCCAAATTCTTAACAACAACGAATCGAAGAAATCACTTTCCCAGACGGAAATCATCCTTAACATGGCTTTATTCATCAGTGCAGGAACTGATACAACGGCAACAACTCTTACTGGCTGGACGTACTACGTATGTACACACCCAGATGTATACAGCCGCCTAGTTAGCGAAGTCAGAGAGGCTTTCGTGTCAGACGACGATATCAAGTGGGAGAACGTTAGGAAACTTCGGTATCTAGAAGCAACTATCTACGAGGCGCTACGTCTCTTCCCACCCTCCGCAGCGAGTCAGCAACGTATAGTTCCTCTAGGCGGCGCTACCATTGACGGCTACTACATCCCGGCGGGGAAGACGGTCGCCGTCTCACCCTGGGCAGCAACACGTTCACGCCTGAATTTCCATGAGCCAGATATGTTTTTACCTGAGCGTTGGTTAGGAGAAGATGACATGTTTGCAAATGACCACCTGAATGCTTCTTTGCCATTTGGTACAGGACCTAGAGTGTGCGTTGGGAGAAACTTAGCTTACATGGAGATGCGGCTTGTAACATCACATTTGTTATGGAACTTCGACTTCGAACTTGACAGAGGGGAATATGAAGAGAAGAATCAGGCGTGGGGCTTAGATGGTAAGATGAAGCCCATGAAGGTATTTCATTCTATGACTAAATCTGAGTTGTGGGGGCGGTTGAAAGTGGTTCAGCGGTAAGGCTGTGCGCCGGATGATTCAGTGCAACCTGCGCATTGTATAAAACTGAATTGATTGGTTGAAAACTACAGAACTTTAGTCTCCCCTTCTCCACAGAAGGCATTGCCATCTGTCTGCCTGCCACAGCTGAGGCAGACGTTTTGTGACTTATTCATTTCAAGTGAGTCGCTCAAAGTCTCACATGGGAATGAAAGACGTAGACAAACTTGATCTTTATCCTTGTTGTCATAGCCTGATTGGTTGGTGTGAGTGTGATGTGAGCAGGCGATTCTCTGCCTCAACCATGTAGTAATATTTGCTGACGAGTGACAACTGACAGGTACTCTGGCGACATGGTCCCTGAATAGTTCAGTGCAGGTGAGCTAATGTAGCCACATTGAAAGGATGAGACTCACTAGCACTCTACTGGTTAAGTACAAAACAGAAGATTGTGCCACCCCACCCACAACAACTAGGGAAGCGGCATGTGACTTTGAATTGGACCAAAATGGGAGGAACAATCGTTGTGCGATCTAGGAGAAAAATAACTTCCTGGAGGACTAGCCATTGCCACCTAGATAGTGTCACTTTGCTTAATTCAACACAGTATGTTACCGTATCTGTAATGGTTTAGTTCACGTATTGTTACTGCAGGCCCATGCTCAGCCAACCGCATAATTCTACTATATTCGTCGGCAAAGATCTTTTGGAAATAAGAATCGGTATACTTTCTTCGTCCAACTGGATGTGGTAATGTGCTAGAACTAGACTGCCCAAAACAAGTTTCGAACTTTCTTATCACGAATCCCTCTGTGTGCACTGGTGTCTCCAGCGGTTGACTGACCTCAGCAGACCAACTTTGCATCAACTCTAAGCAGCATAGCGGCTCCCGTACAGCCTGTATATACCAAAATGTACCATTTTCAAGGTGGTTTTGCATCTGGCTAGAAAAACTATGGTCTTTGCCTAATATCGATTCTTCGTCCTTCAACACCATTAGGAAATCCAGAAAGTGAACCTTGTACTCTTCCCTCTCCTGAGTGGCCCAGTCCCAGGGATCGGGATTCGGCATCAGCCAAGGAGGAGGAAGGAGTATTGAGAAATTGACGTGGTGCAGCGTAACAGAATTCCCAATCTATAAGTGCCCTGATCTCGAATGTTTTGGCATCCACCAGTATGTTTCCAAACCGTAGATCGTCAAGGAATAGCTTAAAAGGGCCATTACAGCCCGCAGAACTTGCAAATTGTTTCGTAAGCATTTTGACAGTCTGCAGACAACGGTATTCTTCACGACATTCGTCTTCGTCTAACACAGACTGCGGGTTCTCACAGAGAAGGCGTGCATGCTGGTTGACAAGTTCGTCAAGGTATGCTATAGTAGTTGAGTAAGGCTCACTGTGATCTGTAAAGAAAGGCTATTAGTTTAAGCGCGGTGACTGAGTGGGGAGTATAAAGGGGTATTCCAACCACAAAGATTAAGTCCTGTCATCCTCTGTCCCTCGTTCATCTTCAACGTCAATGGGGCTGACCTAACATGCCAAGATCGATCGTTCGAGGACATTGATAATTCACCGATTTGATTAAAATCGTGCTCAAACAGCTCTAAGTAGATCTGCGCCATTTGCTTATAAATTAAATTCAAAGTGGACTGGGCTATTTCCTGCCTGATTTTGTTGTCCTGATAAAGAGCCTCGTCTAAACGTTCTCCTTCGATAAATTCCATTATGATGAAGGGTCCTAATCCCGCGAAACGTCCTTCAGCTATGCCAGAAGCTATAACTTTTGGGATTGGAATACTAGTCTCCTCTCTAATGAATTCCATGACTGCAACTTCCTGATCGATTTTCTCCGTTGGATACATAATATCGCCTGGTATAGGGAAGCGAAGCAGCCAGTCGGCATGATCGCTCACGTCGAAGCGCAGTCTAAAGCAATGGTTGAAAGCGCCTTCGAATCTTTGCACAGCTCGGCATCGCTCTCCATTGTGAAAGCCTGAGGCGATTTCTTCCACATCGGAACGTCGACCACCGTCATGATCGTATGATGCAAGCTTCTTCTGCCATTCCGCCCGAATGCGACTGTTAGATTCTACCATGGCCGCATTTAAGCGCATTTTCGCGTGAGGCGCCCAACTGTCGACGACGTCAGAGTAACCAGGCTGCCTTGCGAGATTGTCTGGGAAAATGGTGCTCGTATTGGCGCGCGTATCGTTGTTGGTTAACCAGAATCCGATCGCCTGGTGCACCTGCGCTGGGAGTAGAAGTGCATATGTAGAGACGAGGTCGAGCATGTTCCAGAGCCTGGCCTGTAGGTGTGGTGGGTGGCTGCCTGAGGTGTCTGTCGTAGCCGCCTCCACCGATGGCGAGAATGCTCTGTATTTAAATTAACAAGAGCTGCAACGTACCTTCATTCACCTATATTTGCCTTTGCATTCTATAGAACTGTCTACGCCATGGTCTGCCTTAACATCTAAGTTTATAGGAATGGATGGGGATTGGATTTAACAGTGGAGAATTCTTTTTGCACCTAGTGCCATCTTGATCTCACAGCTGCCAAAGTGCTGCTACATAAGAACTGTGCATCCATAATCTATAAAAATGTCTTAACAGCTGAATTATAGTAGAATTAGACCTTCATTTATTTATGATATTAATAAGAGACATCTCTCTAGTCATGACCGCCTCCTCCTTTGCCATGCTTCTCACCATCTCCTGCCACTCATCTTTTCCTTTCCGCTCATACCTCCCGTCCTTCCACATCCCTAGCAGCGTCTCCAACTTCTCAACCCGAGCAAATAACCATGACGGATGCAAGAGCGTAAGGGAAGTGATGTAAGACGGGCTGAGAGACAGAGAAAGAAGGCTGTACTACAGCTCTAAAAAAGAGGGGATCATATACCTATTGAGCTCCTAACACCAATTCCTAACCTAGATGTTGAGCGCAAAAGGGAGGAAGAGAGGAGAAAAGGGGCGGCTCAATTGGACGAGGAATTAGAGGGTCACGACTAATTAGATGGATTTATTCCATTTGATACTTCATCAGAAGAAGAGGATTATGAAGATCCATTTCAGGATGTTATTGATCCTGATTTATTTAACTAGAAGTTGCGGATATTCATTTTCATTAATAGTAATACTATGGAGTTTATAGTACAAATGGTATCTGCCGACGTGTTGCAACTTGCTTACCCGTTGCAACTTGCTTCCACCAACTGTACCCGAGTACAGTTTGTCGAAACCAACGATTAGTCATAGGAATCCTCAATGGTTGCCGCCAACGGAAAGTTAAATTGCCGTCGGACTGTGCCGAGACCCTGCACGACAAGGGACCCGCCTACGGCTAGGCGTGCGACTAAACCAAACCACCTAGATCTTCCTTCCTTTACAACATCAACGAAACAACATTAAGATGAATTGGAAAATGGCCAATAGTAAGTGCAGTCTTTACATGCAGTCCCTAAGTTAATTTCTTGATGATTATACCTAGTAAGCAGGTGTTGTCCTTCTACAGAACTCGAGGAGACGCACATTTGTTAATAGGTGCTCATGAGCGGAAGAGTCAGAGTGAGAATTGTGATAATAGCATGTAGAATAGAGTCTAGTCTAGCTATGGAAATGTCTATCTAATATATGCCTCTAGCCTCAATAGGCAGCAGTAGGCAACAGTCGGCTATTGGAACAGAATGATGGTGAATGTTCTATGATGTGAGACAGACATGCATGAAGTGAGAACTCATGCATACGGTGAATCATCACCAACATGAATCATCCAACAACATTGATCCTGCGGTGAATACCCCCTCAGCCTCGATGCCATGCCCACCTGGTATTTTAACAGTGACCCTTCACGAAGGTGTTGGCTTCTCCGCAGCAGATCACTACAAGGAGCTCTCTAACGGCTATGAATGCAATCATGGTGCGCGGGGCAGTCCGGCTCATTGCCGACGATGCAACTTCCCATATGCGCTTTTGGACTATGAAAAGTGCCAAGTGTCTGTCAATTCCTTTTTGGGAACCACAGAAAGTCCTGTGTGGATGGGAGACTACGCTACACACAAGTTTGATGTTGCCCGCTTCTCTGAGTTGACCATATATCTTTACCTCCGCGACCCAAATGCCTTGACGAAAAGTCAGGATACATTTCTGGGCGTAGCGTGCGTGGATCCCTTTGATGGATCAGGAAAATCAAAAGCGCAATGGCTGAAAGTGCAAGATGGTACCGGCGACATTCGTATCAGCCTTGAATACATGAATGTCGGGAACAGGACGTTAGAAACGGCGGATTTCAAGCATCTGGCTGTTATCGGGAAGGGCAGTTCGGGACACATTTCCCAGGTCAGGAAGGAAGACCCCCAGCGAACATACGCTGAAAAGAAAATTCGAACAGCCGAGCTTAGTTCCCAGTCCAAGGCGGCACACACTCGGCGTTCCGAGATCAAACATCCTTTCATCGCACCGCTCACACTTGCTTTCCAATCACAGGAGGGTCTGCACTTCCTTTCTCCATTCGTCAGTGGCGGACACCTTTTCCATCACCTCCAAAAGGAGCGATGTTTCGACGTCGATAGGTCCCGATTTTATGCTGGTGAGATTCTCTGCGCATTGGAATATCTGCACGATTCCCAGCGTATTTTCTCCTGGCTAAAGCCCAGAAATGTCCTTCTGGACTCCTTGGGTCACGTTGTTTTATGCGGTTTTGGTCTTTTCAAACCAGAGATCAAGAACGGAGATCGCAGTATCCATGAGATGCCAGAGTATCCAGCACCGGAATTGCTCCTCGGCCAAGACGAATTCAGATCGGCAGACTGGTGGACATTGGGAGTTTTTTTGTACGAAATGTTGACAGGGTTACCACCGTTCTACGACGAGGATTGCGATGAGATACGCCGCAAGATCCTCGATCAAACCATCCAGTTCCCCGAGTCCCTTCCTCTAGCTGCCAAGGACATTATAACCAAGCTTCTCGACCGCAGGCCAGAGCAACGTCTAGGGGCCAACGAAGGAGCCTCTGAAATCAAAGCTCATCCGTTCTTTGATGGAATCGATTGGCACAAGCTCATCCAGCGGAAGTACGAACCTGCTTTCAAACCCAATTATGTCGCCGGGTCTTTTAAGCAACATGGAGTGAACAATCCCCATGAGCAAACGCTGCAACAGTGGCATAGATTCTCGTACAACCGGCCAGTCTTACCAAAACCTGAGAGCAACACTGGGACTGACAAAGCTCTGACCTCGAAAACCCATCAAGCAGCCGTTCGAGAGGACGATGGTTGGGAGCTAGTATGGGAAGAGGCTCCTCGGGAATTCCATTTCTACAATCACTTCGAAGGGGTGAAACAACAGGTTCCTCATCGACTTGTGGATCCCCTGGCGCCTGGCGATGCTGCGATTCATGATAGTGCTGATCCCACTGTCCCCAGTCGAAGCCAGAAGGAAGACGCACTTGAGGCGGCATTACAAGCCGGACAAGACTATATTGTCTCACAACTATTGGGATATGGCATGGACTTGAACATACAGATATTTGGCGCCAAGCGAACAAGCCCACTGGAATGGGCTACAGAGCACGAAAATCTCGGCCTGGTGAGACTTCTCCTCGACAAGGGCGCTGATGCGAATTTCCCAAATTTCGCCACGCGCGGAATACATGAAGGAGGGCCCGCATTGATCAAGGCGGTGGAGAAAGGAAATCAGGAACTCGCCGAGATTCTGGTGCGAAAAACCGATCGGGTGGCCTCGACGAGAGCTCTGGGCCTCGCCGTGGATCGACGGGATATTGCGATGGTCAGACTCTTGCTGGAGAACAGCGTCCGGTGCGACTTCGAAGACGCAGATCGGCCGCCTCCTCAACATCCCCTCGACAACGGCTGCTACTTCCGAGATCTGTCGGAGCCGGAAGAGTTCATATCTCCGCTCGTCCGGGCAGTTAAACAGCGTAACGTGGACCTGACTCGGCTACTGCTCTCGCACGGGGCGGATGCCAACGTCGGCTACCATAACCTGAGTTGGAACCTGCTTGAGATGAACCAAGGACGGGAGCAAATCATGTTCTCATGCGGTAGGGTTGTCGAGTTGGCCATGGAGTTGAGACAAGAGGAACTAGTCCAATTGTTGCTCGCCGCCGGCGCAGATATTGCTCTTGTTCAACCCGTCTGGCCCGTGCCGGGTCATGACTGTCAGCTGGTACCAAGGATCGTATATCAGAGGGTTACGGCCGGCTTGAGAACAGCGGCGGTGGCATGTAAGGAGGGCAAAGCAGCAGCAGCTACTTAGGGTAGAAGTGCAGCGAGTATGGGACCCTTATACTTCGTCCACCTCCCGATGTTGCACTGACTCACCCGTGTATAGACAGCTGCTGCTGAGACAACACGTTTGAGCGAGTTTGAGCTCAAGGCGGAGTTGAGGGGCATCCTAGATAAAGAGGTCGGAAGAGCTTTCAGGGAAAATTATCTGAATGGACATACATCAGGAGGTACATTAGCAGAGAGACCTGGCTTTCTTTAGGAATCAGTTGCTGTGCAATCATTTACATGACTTCGTTTTCAAATTGCGAAGCTTGAGCGTCTATCGCGTGTGTATCCAAAAGATTCAAGGAAACTGTACTAGAGTTGGCTTCGAGATTTCTGCAACAATGCCGACATCCTTCGGCAAAGGCTAGACTGCCATTACGTTCGAAGAGACACACATGGCAAGAAAACCCACGGAGCTTGTTGCAACGATATCAGATTATGATTTATTAACACGAAGGCCTAATACAGGATGGGACAACGCTCTGGCTGCATTTTCTCAACGCCCATTTCAGCAACCTCGAGTTATCGGATAGTAGTCGGTGCCGTAGTAATTGAACTACTAGTGCCCTAGTTCAAGGGCGAATACTTGTGATAAGTCTTGTTTTCGGAGTAGAAGCTCTCAAACTCCTTCACCTGCTCGTCCGAGAAGGATGGACGCACGGCCTGGGCCTTGATGTAGGCCCTGGCTTCCAAGCTCTTCTTCGTGTTGGCATCACTTCGTTTTTTCCCAGAGAGGCCGTGGCCCTTGCACGAGATCTTGGGCCCGCCGGCTGAGACGATGGCGCGCTCGATGCAGCCGTCCTTGATCCAAAAGGGCAGGTTGAAGTAGGTGTAGGCGTACGACATCGACGTCGCGTCGTGCCAGTCCCACCCCGTCAGCGCGCCGCACCCGTTCTCCTGGTTGTGCAGCGAGGAGCCGTGGTCTGCCGACCATCCGTTGATGTTGTACACCTCGAACGTCCAGCCCCAGGACTCATCCCAGAAGTCGCAGTCTGCCATTGGCGTGGGCTTGGGCGGCGGCGGCACTGTCGAGGTCGCCTTGATGCTGGTGGTACTGGTTTTGCCGAACATCGAGCTGATGATCGACATTTCTTGCGATGACAGGGAAGACAGGTCGGCCATCGCGGCAAAATCTGTCGGGTATGTGTCGTCGCCCAGAGAATCAAACAAAACTGCGTAGGCGGCGGGCGCGTCAGTGGTTCTCGTTGTCATTGAGCTTCCCTTGTCCTCCCCGTTGTTATCGCCACCAGCACCGCCAGGTGGGTGAAATACACCCGGGGGGCAGAATGGGCAGGCAGGGTCGCAGAACAGCAAACCTAGATTGCGAAAGTGGGAAATTAGTGCTAGGTAGTTCACAGACACACACGTAAGATGCATAGCCGAAGTTGCAAGAAAAAAAGACTTGGGAACTTACAAGGCGAGCCACAGCCATCACACCCCGGTTTGGCGGTAGGGTTGGGATCTTTGCCGGATGTTCACTCACACGTCTTAGGATTGATGACGGGGTCCACAGTCGAAGGCACTGTCGTGGGATGGGGGTTGGGCGTGACAGTGATGACAGTAGGCGGCAAAGTCTTGCCGCCAATGATGGTCGTGGTTCCTCCTAGGGTTTCCATTTCCTCAGGCTTGATGTAAGTTGAGGAGCCCCAGACAATGGGGCCCCCTGAAATCGTAGTGGTTTTGGTGGCGCCAATGATGGAGGTGCTACCACTGATGACGCTGCAGAAAACCAAAAAGGGTCAATGAGGACATCGGCTCGTCATCAGGTAAAAACAGAGTATGCTTTGGACTTACGGAGTAATGGTAACATAGAAGGGCGGCGGCTGCACAGAGCTCGTCAGGTAAATAGGACCGTTTGTCGAGCTTGTGTCAAGCGAAACGCCCCAGACAGGGATACGAGTAGTGGTTACTGTTTTTATTAGACTTCTAGTTAGCGAGAGTCTGGTGAGGACCATGCCTTGACTAGATGGGAAGGAATATGACTCACCTAGAGGAATTGTGAGAGTTGTGAGCCACGATACATAGGCGTAGTACGGATAGGTCGACGTCGATCCATCCGTTAAGGTACTCGTGAGCGTCGTCCTCCGGAGCGGGCATTACCTTGGCAGCGTTTTATTCGTATAACCCTGGCGTGGCGTGGGTAGTAGTTGTGGAAGCCTTTGGCTTGGGTATTATGTCTGCATCGGCATTTGATGGTAGTGAGAGAATCCTGTTTTATAATAATCAATATTTAAGTCCAATCTATGAAACTATTTAATATACGCTGAAATTCCGCCAGTGTCAACCCTGCCATTCCTACCCATAACCGTTGGGTTTGTTGAACGGCATCTCACCAGCTTCACTCGACCAACCTACTAATGAATGAAGGCAGTATTGTGACTCATAAAATTGCTGACTCTACAGTCTACACTCCATATAATAACCCTGTATTCAGTAATTCTACAGTTTCTTCGATAAGCAATTCAATAATTTACTTTATCAGTTTAACAGTTATGAGACCAGAACAGCGTAACAGAATTTGATTTATTTCTGCCACTTCGCTACATCATCATACTGCAATTTGCTCCACCACCTTGATCACTTTTTGGATAGTATATCCTATACTCTCTCTGTCAATTTTAGTATGTAGAGATTGAGATGGGCATCTTGAGAAACAAAGGGTGTACCGAAGCTCAGTGCAAATAATTACAGTGTCAATGGACTCGTCGCATAAGAGTTGTATTCTGAGCAAGGAAGCTCTGGAAAGTCCATACCTCTACGACCAGGCCAATGACTGCTGCTTGGACTAGGTAAAATCAAGCCCCTGAAGATTTGCCGGGCCAGCAGCGCCAGCTGCTGTTGTACCTACTTTACCCACTCCAAGCTACCTATGGCCAAAATACCGATATTGCGGAGCTTATCGATGCCAGTCTCTCGACCGATATTTGTCAGGGAATAGAGCATAGTACATTTGAGAACGGCGCACACCTTTGGCAATTGCTTGAGAAGAAATACTCCGAGTCTGGACTGCGGTATGATGATTTAGGTTTGGTGCTTGTACGCACCTGGGGATTCTCAGGTTGGAGAATGCATGATAATCTCCACGCGCATTCATGGAAGATTCCATCACACTGGCCCTTGACTCTGTGTTTCTGGCTCTCTATATTATGACAGCCCTTTCCTAGATTAAATAGTTTTACAATAAATCAACTCATCAAGATACCAACCGTCTGCTGTGAACTCTTGATACACATAATCAACACCAACCCAAATAGAGGCTCGAATAGAAGCTCGAATAGAGACCGTGGAAATAGATGCTCGAGCCACAACCAGAAATAGAATGGACAGAATACTAGAGCGGAGAATGGAACTCCGCCATGTATGAGAAATCCAGAGAATAATCCCCAGAATAGATCTAATTCCCCTGATCGATAAAGCTTCAGGATCGGCGTCCGGGAGCTGAGAGGCAGCAGAAAGGCCAACAAGGCAAGGTGGATCTTTTGCTGATATCAAGAAAGATGCAAGAGCTAGGGATCAGATTTGAGGGCACTTTATCAAGAGCTGCGAATTAATGCTGGAGATGCTTCGATCAGGAGGAATTGCTGTTGAAAGGAAAGGGTGCGGTCTATAATATGCCCCGGAGGTTTGTCCGCAGGTTTGTCTCATGAAAAGTCATGAGAACCTTTATCTCATGCATGGATGATTCCATGCATGCATCCATAGGCCGTTTGATGCTTTTATCACTGCCATCTATATTAGAATAGATGGCTCATAGCATTTTAGATAAATCATTCAATTACATTACATTCTCATTTACTATTTCTGCAATTGCTGCTGCTGGAGACGATCGGAGTCAGATTCGATCGGAGATGACGAATAATTAGTTGTAGTTCGTGTTAGGTATGCTGGAGATTACGCAGAAGATATTGGGCTGAGATAGGAGGAACGAGCTTATTCTATATACTTCCGTTGCAGAGATATCAATTTCGTTCTCACTGCAGGAACTTCAGTGAAAAATAGTAATCTTTCTACAAAGCCACTTGATATATAAATGATTATATGTAGATGACAACTGGATCGAACAGCGGAACGGACGTCACAGAAGCATTCACTAAAATCGTCTCCTGTTCATTCTGTCGCAAACCCTCTTTGATCACTTCTCTCCCATCTGGCAACCTCGGAAAAGGCGGGCAATTGGCCAAATAATACTGCGGTGGAATGTGTTTTCCGGCATCCTTCGAGGTCTGGTCTTTCATGATAGCCGCTTTCCAACTGAGATAGCAGCTTCGTAATTCTTCTGTAGCTCATCATACTGTAATGCCAGCGACCCATGTCCCTCATGAACATGCCCAAAGATGTGGGCCAAAGGTTTGACTCTCCAGAGAGCTTTCCGCAACTCCTCACATCCGAGCCCATCTTTGTTCATATACCCAAGTGGTGGTCCATGAGTAATGAGGATGCCCGTGTCAGCGGGGATTTGTGACCATAAGTCTTGCGCCTCCTTCCCTAATGTGTATCCGAAGCACGTCTGTCGTGTAGTTTGCCAATGACGCTGGTGAGCCCCAGACCTTAATAGTTCTTCCATTTATACATACTTCAACACCACTGTTTTCGAAATAAATCATACCAGAAGCTGTGCGGAATGCCCTGCGACACTCTGCGCGCTCCACAATATCATCGTATAGAGGTGCATCGCGCGAGTCGCATTTGTCGTCTAGTGCGCGATCATGGTTGCCCCCAGTGACAAAGATAAAAGGGAATTAAGATTTCCAGTTTTGGAGTTCCGTGAGACGAGAGAGAAGGTGAGACGGACGGCCCTCGGTCAGGTCACCGGCGACGATTAGGATATCGCCTGGTGGAAGAGTAGAGGAGAGTGGGAGGCTGTGGAGGTCGGATATGCGGATTTTTGTACTGCTTAGCACTTTCGACATAGATGTCTGAGGAATGGGCTCTCAGGTTCGGGTTTCGGACGCAGTTGTTAGAGAGTAAAGAGTTGTCGCCGTCGCAATATCCTAATGTGACTCAGAGTCTTGCAATGTTAGTGGGCTAGGACTCATGGAAGGCGAGTCGGTAATGACGACTTCTTTTGTAATTATAGGATGACTCAATGGCTTTCAGCCTACTGGTTTTGTCGGACTGCGAGGAGATCTAGTATGCTGATCACTAGAAGGTGGCTGTCTAGGTCGCTGGTTGCTTTAGCCTAGTCGATTGTGGTCGCGGCCAAGGTTAGCGCTAGAGTACAACGTTGGTGACAAGAAGGGAAATCGCCATCAAAATTTGCCTGTATCCGTGCGACAGAATCCGCACCCACCGTAGGTGGGTGCGGCCCACCAATACGAGCGTTTATCATCAATGCGAGCGTTTATCATCAATGCGAGCGTTTATCATCAATGCGAGCGTTTATCATCAATGCGAGCGTTTATCATCAATGCGAGCGTTTATCATCAATGCGAGCGTTTTTCACGAGAGCACCAAAACCTGTAAATTGAAATGTAAAAATCTAGCTACCTAACACCAGAGGCTGTACATGCGTCCTAAAATATGAAACAACTGAATCCCTTTCCTCCTACCATACATTTTGATGCTTTTTGATTGCTTTAGCGATGCGTTTCCAATGTGTAGCTGCCTTTTTCTCTGCCCGCTCTAAAGCAGCATTTCTCACTTGCTCGCTCTCTTCTTCCCTCCACTCAATTTGCCGGCGTGCATCACTAACATATAGGACCCTAAACTTCTATGTATGCTTACTAGAACCTGTCTTTCGTTGTAGGCGCTCCTTTTCTGCGTTAATGCGTTGCTTTTCCCTATCTTTAATAAGTAAGCTTTCCATAAGCTTATCTTCTGTGACCTTCATGAATAGGCGCCAACTCCGGTGAAATCTAGGAGTAAGTGGGTTATCAGTTTCACAATAATGATCCACTAGCCTATTCTTAAGATAGGCACGATGAGCTAGCCTATCTCTTGTCTATGGTGTGTTCTAAAAAGGTTTAAGAATCCTGTTAGGTGGTGTCACCGGCCTATTCTCCTCCTCTTCCCTTTCCCCCTCTATTGCTCTCATTTTAGAGAGAACCATTTTAGGATTAAATGAAAATAATCCTGTTTTCTTCTACAATGATATAATTGTTGAAGGTTTAAAAGTAGCTTTCCTCATTCTTGCAAATGCATGTAAGAATTCTAGCTTTAAAAACTTAATATCTCTAAATGAGACTGCTTCATGAAGACAGACTTAATGCTAATGCTTAAATGGCTAGAATACTCCTACATCTAACGGTTGAGTAAGATGAGTAGTATAAGGAGGTAATAAGAATGGAAGAATCTTATTATCCTATGCATATAAGAGGAAATCATCTGTAAGATGAGAACCATGGCCATTAAAAACAAGCATCCTCCATATGCCTTTAATCTTTGTCTTTGTGCACTTATTAAAATGCATAAGCCATTAATATCCTAGGATATCATTTAATTATGCGGTGTCTAAAACAGCAATGAGAGTTCTATCTTTAAGGCTGTTATTAAAATGCTTTTTAAGCATCACTCTTCCTACTATAATTACCATCGGTGGTATAACTTCTCCCCCTCTAGAGATACACTTAATAGAGGTAATAGACTCTCTATTATTAGGATCTAATAAGTAGACATTCTTTGTTCTAATATGAGTTATGACTTTTGTTCCTCCTATCATAACTCCAATCCTAAATCCTATCTCATTAAAGTTCTAACAATCTTCTTGTAAAATGCCCCATTTTTCAATTGCAGTTATAAAGTCTAGAAAGTGTTAAAGTATATGTTGCTTTTAATGCGATGCTCTTCTCTCTGCTTAAATTGTCTTTAGTCGTATAGTCTTATAAAAGTCTTTATGCCTAATAAGCCATCTTGTTGTCCATTGCTTTCTAATTGTATGTGTTGAGCCCGCCTTTTTAAGAATGGATTAAGCTGCTTATCTAACCGCATTTTTCGTAGGAGGTTGGCTAATATAGGTAAGAAATTCGATATGTCCCTTTAGAGCATTGTTCTGACTTGTTGATAGGACTTTATTATGCCCTCCTTTTGAAATAGGGGCTTGTCTAACCTTTACCCGGTGTCAAAGAGTCGAGGCTAGCACAAGATGCTTGCGGGCTAGAGCAGCCACTTTGAGGTCTGGATTCGCTGATAATTCGTCGAGGGCATCACGAATACGGGCCTCTTAGGCAGCCGTTTTAATTGAAGGCATTAGGGTTGAAATGGTGATATATTCATCTATCTACTCTATGGGGTTGATGTTCGTCGTCAAAACGCTCGGATCGCTGGTCAACGCTCGTATTGGTGGGTGCGGATTCTGTCGCACGGATACGATTTTTGGACCTAATCGGGCGGCTACTTTGCAATTGCCCACCCTTAGACTTCTGTCTAAGGGTGGAACACCAAAACAATTCATGAAGGCAAAAGCCGCACTAAAACAATTCATGAGATAATTTCCCTATTAGTACATAAAAGTAACCTCTGTTTTATACTTATTTACTACCATCTTATAAGTACTAAAACTAGCACTCTCTAGGTTCCATCTTTTAAGTAGGTTTTAATTTAATTTTCTCCATCTATAATTAAATAAGCACTTTCAGAAGCCTATTCTTAATTTATGCCTTATTTTAAAGCTTCTCTTCTTCCCCTTCTTATCCTTATAGAACTCCTTATACTCTTAATTCTTCATTAATGCCTTTTTTTACTTATTAGAAAGAGCCTTATTGTGTCCTCCTTAAGTTGTACTACGTCTGTAATCATGCTTAAAACTTCTAATAAGGGACTTTAAATGCAAAGCTGTATGCTTGCATTAAAGGATATTCTTCATCTTTAAATGCTTAAATAGCTACTTAAATGTGACTTTCTATTATGTCGTTGGGTTGCCGAATGCTTTACTTCACCTACCGGCACCCCCCCGAGTGCCCTCTCTCGGCGAAAACGTAGAGAGGAGATCGGCGTGCACAGGCATAAGAAGGAGTCTGCAATTTGGCGAGCAAGGCGTGCTCCATTTCACAAACACCAACTTCGAACATCGTCAGCTTGATGCCGGTCTCTGTACGTCACATCTATGCCGTGCTCGTACTGATCACTGCTGCTCTCCTCACCCGATTCAACTTAGTCTGGCAGCTGCGGTCACAACCGTTTCGCTGGTCTCCTATCACTGCGATGAGCGCCCTGGACCCGTCATTCTCCCCTGAGCGATGCGCAGACCTGCATAACAGACTTCTGCAAAAGGCCATCGTGAACGACCCAAGTGCTGTGGTTGAGCGAAATCTTATTGCAAGGTTCCTCGAAGCTGCAACAGAGTTTGCTGAAATCCCAAACCTCGAGTCTTTACCTTTATACTGCTTCTTCTCTCTTCTGGACACCACTTCTCTACCTCACGGCCGAATTGGACCGTTAACTCCAGAAATCTATCAGCCGGGTCCCGCAGCGTTCTGGAGCGATGCATTCAGCTACGAGCCGGGCGTCATTCTCCTCTATGGACAGAACAATGCCAACTCACCCATGGATGGTGGCCTCTTTCTTGATCTTCAGACCTGTAAAGTCGTCTGGCATTGGAGCCCTGGACCGTTTCCTGCATCTGAGAAATGGGTCTCACTTGAGACTGCACTGCAAGTTCAACTAGATAAGTGGGAATCGGGGAAGTTCTACTGGGACGCCGGCACACAATCCCTCGCCATCAAGCGTTGGATCGAGACAGATATATCCGGTGCTCTATCTGCTTGGGACCGTCTCCTTTCGACGATAGAAGCAAAGGTGCCACAAGAAGGCCAGGGGATACATACGCGATTGGAACCTTTAGATGTCGAGAGCATGTCATCTTTTCGAATCAGCAGGTTTGCAAGGGACTTTCTCTCCCGCGCACCATGCCCTGAATTCAGGCACGTTGCCCCTGGTATTTCAGCGTTCTCTCTAGAAACCCTCTCTGAGATATATTCCTCGGAGCCATCAGATTCCTTCCGGCGAACCTTCAACCTGGGTGGTCCAGACGAGGAAGACTGGGCAAGTCTCTTACTCCCAGCTAGTACTACGGTACCTCGAGATGTGTCGCGAAACTCTGACTTCGATGTCAAGTCTTTCGACGAAGACTGGGGATACGGCAAATTCACGGTCAACAGACAAGCGGGATTGTACACAGAGCCAGACTCTATCGACTCCGATGTTGTCCGCCTGATCGCGAAATCTGGATTGCCCACAGCCTGCCAGTTCAATGGCCGTTGCCCATGGGGTCCATCTCATTCCCCACGTCTTTCAGAGGTTCTGCTTCACTGGGCGTCTCTAGTTGAAAACGGCACTTGGACAGTGGATGCCGATGGTGTCGCAAATGACAACGGCTGGTTCGACGCAAATCTTCGGCAGACAAAACTTGATTGGGATTTTTATATGTAATTCTATACAAACAAGAAACCAGACTTTCAGCGCAGACGATTTTCTCCGAGTCATACGCTCATAGTGGAATGTCCAACGAGATGATTTCTCATGCTCTAAAAGCTCATGAAGAAAGACATGCCCCAGAATAGCAATTAGCAGCACCACCTAGAAGTAGGAATTTCATCAGTCATATACCTTCACTTCACAACTCCAATACCCGAGAGAGAGAGACACTCACAGTAATCTGCACTATCCCCACAATCATAATTGCTACAGCAAGCACCGAACTGCGTTCCCGTGCACGTCTTATTGCCCGCAAAGTTGGGACCGCACGACCCATCGAGACTAGGCCCACCATTGTCCGTTTCGCAGGCACCGCTATCTAGGAAACGGGGTCAGTACTCTTCACAAGCTCGTGTGCGTATGCAGCTATGTCCTCGACTACCTGAGGAATAGAGAAGATACTCACAGCAATTACCTGCCGCACAAAAATCTGATGTGCTGCCGCCTATGGTGGAAGATTAATAAAGCTACAAAGAGCGCTAGAGTTAGAGGACTTACAGTATCCATATATAGAACAGCATGTACCCCACGATCCGCCGCAAAGCCAATTGTTGTGATCAGGCCCGCAGGAACCATCTCGTGTAATTCCTTGTCCGGATCCGGCGCAGGCTGAGGTGATGGTCAGCATATTCAATGTCAAATGTCAAATGTTTAATGGGTGAATGAAGGTATTTCCTTACCTCCGCTATAGCAATTACCTGCCGCGCAGTGATCGTTGCTGGAGCCGCCTGATATCATGTTGAATAGGTGCTCACGAGCGGAAGAGTCAGAGTGAGAATGTGATAATAGCATGTAGAATAGAATCTAGCTAAACTATCAAATCTATCTACTATTTATATGCCCAAATGGGCGGTGCCTATTTAGGCATCAGTCGGCTATTGGACTGGAAGGCAGGTGAATACTCT
>Ga0209512_1000636_pt1 | contig 54260 bp, 52 predicted proteins | sample frozenSSSSmetaG_FD_184142 | JGI IMG/M metagenome (GOLD analysis project Ga0209512, IMG submission 184142) | Glacier valley bacterial and archeal communities from Borup Fiord, Nunavut, Canada, to study Microbial Dark Matter (Phase II) -... | ecosystem: Environmental > Aquatic > Freshwater > Ice >...
CCGACCTCGCCGAACAGGCATTGCACAACGCTCTGACCACTGCCGGGCTCGAACCGCCGGATGTCGACTTCGTCATGTTCACGTCCGTGACCGGCATCTCGGCGCCATCCATCGATGCCTTGCTCGTAACCCGACTGGGACTGCGACCCGACGTCAAGCGCCTGCCCTCGTTCGGCTTGGGATGCGTCGGCGGCGCGGCCGGTATCGCTCGCGTCAACGATTACCTGGTCGGTCACCCGAGCGAAGTGGGCGTGCTCATCAGCGTGGAGTTGTGCTCGCTCACGCTTCAGCGCGACGATGAGACGATCGCGAATTTCGTCGCCACCGGGCTGTTCGGCGATGGTGCAGCCGCCGTAGTCATGGTGGGCGCCGACCGTCCCGAGCCGGGACCGCGGATCGTGGACACGCGCAGTTCGTTCTTTCCCGACACCATGGATGTGATCGGGTGGAACGTCGGGGGGAGCGGTTTCGAGATCGTGCTGACAGCGGGTGTCGCGGAGGTGATCGAGCGCCATTTTCCGGCGGAAGTGGCTGCCTTCCTCGCCGATAACGGCCGACAAGTGGGGGATGTCTCGGCGTGGGTGGCGCACCCGGGCGGGCCGCGCGTGCTCGAGGCCTTCGAGCACGCCCTCGGGGTACCCCGCGAAGCGTTGCAGCGCAGCTGGGACTGCCTCGGCCGGGTCGGCAACCTGTCCTCGTCCGCGGTGCTGCACGTGCTCGCCGACACGATGGATGCTGGCGAACAAACGGCAGGGGCATCCGGCCTGCTGTTCGCGCTCGGCCCGGGAGTGAGCGCGGAGTTCGTGCTGATGGAATGGCCGTGAGCCTCAGCGTGGCCCTGTACATCGCCCTGGTTCTCGCCACGGGACTGGAGCGAGTCGTCGAGCTGGTGATCTCGCGGCGCAATGCCGAGGCCGCGCTCGCTCTGGGCGCAGTCGAAGAGGGCCGGCGCCACTTCCCGTTCATGGTGGTGCTCCATACCGGTTTGTTGTTGGCGTGCGTCCTAGAGGTGGTGCTGCTGCAGCGCCCGTTCATCCCGTTGCTGGGCTGGCCGATGCTCGCGGTCGTCATCCTGTGCCAAGCCGCGCGGTATTGGATCATCGCCTCGCTCGGGCCACAGTGGAACACTCGCGTCATCGTGGTACCCGGTGCCACGCGAGTGACCGACCGCGGGCCGTACCGCCTGACTTGGCTCCGCCATCCCAACTACATCGTGGTAGCTGTCGAGGGGATCGCCCTTCCCCTGGTGCACACCGCGTGGGTCACAGCGATCGCGTTCACGGTGCTCAACGCCATCCTGCTGCTGGGTTTCCGCATCCCGGTGGAAAACAAAGCACTCGCACGGCTCGCACGATGAGTGATGTCGATGTGGTCGTTGTCGGCGGTGGGCCGGTGGGGCTCGCGAGCGCCATCGAAGCGCGCCTCGCCGGGCTGAGCGTGATGGTGATCGAACCCCGTGAAGACGTCATCGACAAGGCGTGCGGCGAGGGCCTGATGCCCGGGGCGCTCCCGTTGCTGAAACGGCTGGGCATCGATCCTGAGGGTATGCCACTGCGCGGGGTCAGTTACCGCAGCGCCGGTGCACGGGCCGACCATCTCTTTCGGGCCGGGATCGGGCGGGGCGTACGACGCACGACGCTGCAGACCGCCTTGGCCGACCGGGCGGCACAGTTGGGCGTGGCGCGCACCGTCGGTCGAGTCGAGCGATTGCGGCAGGATGCCGATGGTGTCACCGTGCACGCGATCGCCAGTGGCGGTTCGGTCGTCGACGGCATCCGCTCTCGCTGGCTGTTCGGCGTAGACGGCCTCCATTCCACGGTGCGGGGTCTGGTGGGCCTGGAGCATCCGGCCCCACGGACTCGACGGCGCTATGGACTGCGGCGCCACTTCTTCGCGGCCCCCTGGAGCGAACTCATCGAGGTCTACTGGACCCGAACGACGGAGGTGTACATCACCCCCGTCGCCCCGGATACGGTCGGGGTCGCCGTGCTGGGCCAGCAGCGGATCGACCTGGCCGAGGCGATCGCGGAGGTTCCCGAACTGCAGGCGCGACTCGGTCACTCCGAACCGGCGAGCTCGCTGCGAGGCGCCGGACCCTTTCGGCAGCGGGCCACCCGTCCGTCCGCTGGCCGCGTTCTCCTCGTCGGGGATGCGTCGGGTTACGTGGATGCCATCACCGGCGAGGGCCTGCGGCTCGGGTTCGACCAAGCGCGTATCGCGGCTGCTCACGTGGCGATCGGTGACGTGTCGGGCTACAACCGCGCGTGGGCGAAGAGCACCCGCGATTTCCGGATGCTCACCTCGCAGTTGGTGGGTGCGGCCAACAGCCCGCTGAGATCGGCGATCGTGCCAGCGGCATCCCTCATGCCGTCGGTTTTCGGCGCCGTGGTCGAGCGCCTCGCGCGCTGAGGATTACGTACCCACTACCAACCGCTGCAGCTCGGCGACGTCCGAGACGACGCCGACGGCACCGACCGCCTCGGCCGGCAAGCCGTATCCCCACTCCACGAAGATCGTGGGAACGCCGTGTGCGGCGGCGCCGTGCACATCATGGATGCGGTCACCCACCATCACCGGCTTCGACACGTCGCAGCCCAGGGCCGCGAGCCGCACGAGTGCTTCAGCCACCACATCGGCCTTCGCGCTTCGCACCTCGTCGTCAGACGCGCCGGTAATCACGTCGAAGTTATTGGCGAGACCGTAGTGGGTGAGGATCATGGTGGCGGGCGTCTCCGGTTTGGATGTTGCTAGCGACAGGGGCACTCGGTGCTCATGCACGGTCGCGAGGAACCACGCCATTCCGGGGTACACCGTGGCGTCGAACACGCCGACGGAGAGGTAGCGAGCGCGGTAGATCGCGAGGGCGGTGGCGGCCTGCTGTGAGGTGAAGCCCGCGAGTTCCCGGAACGAATCGAGAAGGGGCGGCCCCACGTAGGCCAAGAGTTGGGCCGGGGGCGGCACCGGCAGGCCCAGTTCGACGAAGGTGTACGCGAGGGTCGCGGTGATGCCCGGCGCGGAATCCACGATCGTGCCGTCGAGGTCGACGAGCACGCAGCTGTAGGGGGTCGGCACTCAGAACAACCTAGCGTGCGCGCCTTCGAGGCCCCGCATAGCGTCGTAATCAAGAACGACGCAGCGGATGCCGCGGTCCTCGGCCAGCATGCGGGCCTGCGGTTTGATCTGCTGGGCGGCGAACACCCCGGAGACAGGGGCGAGCAGTGGATCGCGATTCATCAACGCGAGGTAGCGAGTCAGCTGTTCCACACCGTCGATGTCGCCGCGACGCTTGACCTCGACCGCGACACTCGCGCCGGAGGCATCCACCGCCAGGATGTCGACCGGGCCGATCGCCGTCATGTGCTCGCGCCGCACGAGCCGATACCCATTGCCGAGCAGGTCGATCTGCTCAGCGAGAAGACGCTGCAGATCCGCCTCCACACCGTCTTTTCGCAACCCCGGGTCTGTCCCCAATTCGTGGATGCTGTCGTGCAGCACCTCATGGATCGAGATGACGAGCAGGTCAGCCGTCTTGGCCTGCATCACGCGCCACACCTCGGTGACGCCGGCCTCCCGCATCTCCTCGTCCGGCTCGATCACGCTGAGAAAGCAGGGTGGACTCATCCAATTCAGCGGCTTGTACGACAGGGAATCGGAATGGACCAACACGCTCCCGTCGGATTTGAGAACGAGCAAGCGCGTCGCGAGCGGCAGGTGGGCGGCGAGCCGGCCCGCGTAGTCGACCGAGCACCGTGCCACCACCAGGCGCATGCTGGCTCAGCCGGCGTCCGCGACGTCGACGTTCGCGTCGATCACCGTGTTGCGAGGAGGGGCAGCACGCGGCTCCCGGGCGGCGGGAGCGACGATCGCGCCTACAGCAACGAGCACGAGCGTCACAAGCAGGGCGTTCAGCACGCCGACGGATTGGCCGAGGAGGCCGATCACCGGGGGCCCCACGAGGAAAGCGAAGTAGCCGATGGTCGCCACCGCACTGACACGAGCGGCCGCGGTGGCCGGGTCGTCCGCTGCGGCAGACATTCCGATCGGAAACCCCAACGCCGATCCCAGTCCCCACAGCAAGGCGCCGGCGATGGCGATCGGCACAACCGGTACGGAGATGAAGATCAACAGGCCGACCGCTGCGAGGATGAACGATCCCCTCAGAACGGGCACCCGGCCGAACCGGTCGATGACAAAGACTCCGCCCAGGCGCCCAGCCGTCATTGCCGTCACGAACAGACCGAAGACGAGCGCTCCGGTCGTGTTGGAGACGCCGTGACCGTCGACAGCGGCGATCGCGATCCAATCGTTCGCGGAACCCTCGGCGAATGCTGCCCCCAGCACCAGGAGCCCGATCAATAGCGTGCGTGGGTCTCGCCAGATCGAGAGTCGACTGCGCCACGTGGATGCGGGGACGGGCTGCTCCTGATCCGCTGTGCTCCGGCCAGCCAACGGCAGGTCGGGCTGCACGAATCGACGGGCCGCGAAAAGCGCGCCCACGATGATGACGCTGATGAGCCCGAAATGCTCGGCAATGGGAACCCCGAAGAGCTCGGCGAGTGCGCCGAGGGCGGCCCCGAGCATGGTGCCGAAACTGAAGAACGCGTGGAAGACCGGCATGATGGAGCGCCCGAGCGACCGCTCGTTCGCAGCGCCGGAAACATTCATTGCGACATCCGTCATGCCGTTCGCAGCGCCGAACAGCACCAATCCCCCGAAGACGACGGCGAAGTTCGGGCCAACCGTGCTACCGACGCCGGCGACGCAGAGGCCGACAACGGTGCTGATGATGCCCCAGTCGATCGTTCGCGCGGAGCCGATGCGGGCCACGACGTGGCTGGATGCCGCCAGTCCGCCGATCGAGCCCGCCGCGATCGCGAAGATGAGAAATCCGAGCTGGGCAGGCCCGACATCGAGCACATCCCGTATTGCGGGGAGCCGGGCCACCCAGCTCGCGATGGCCAGCCCCGGCAGCATGAAAATGACGAAGATGGCGTTGCGCCACGCGATCACTTCGGGCCGGGCGGGGCCGCTGGCCGTCGCGGCGCTCGAATCGGGCATGGTGATTCCGAGCTTAGCCGCGCGTGTATCGCGCCGAACTAGGCTGGCTTGCATGAGCAGCCCCCTCCCCCTCAGCTCGGGAATCGACCTGCCCGGGCTCGACGACACCATCCGTCCGCAGGACGACCTCTACCGCCACGTGAACAATCGGTGGATCGAGGCCACCCCGATCCCGGCCGACAAGGCCCGCTACGGCTCCTTCTACCTTCTTGCGGAGGAGGCGGAGAAAGCGGTCCGCGACATCATCGTCGAGTCGCAGACAGCGCACGAGGGCACCGTCGAACGCAAGGTGGGCGACCTCTACTCGAGCTTTCTCGACGAGGAGCGAGCCGAACAGCTCGGTAGCGCCCCCCTCGCCGACGCGCTCGAACGTGTTTCGCAGGTCACATCCATCGACTCGTTCCTGTCGACACTCGGGGGGCTGGAACGCGGCGGATGCGGCGGATTCTTCCAGGCGTTCGTCGACAACGACCCGGGCCAGCCCGACCGGTATCTGGTGTTTCTCGAGCAGTCGGGCCTCGGCCTGCCTGACGAGTCGTATTACACCGAGGAGAAGTTCGCCGGAACGCGTAGCTCATACGTCGAATTCGTGGCGCGCATGTTCACCCTGGCAGGCCTCGATGATGGCTCGGCCCGCGCCGCCCGCGTGATGCAGCTCGAAGCAGACCTCGCTGGCCACCACTGGGACAACGTGGCCAATCGCGATAGCGAGAAGACGTACAACCCGATGGCCTGGAGCGCGGCGAAAGCGCTCGCGAGCAAGGTCGACCTCGGTCCTTGGCTGCAGGCTCTCGCCGTTCCCGCCGGGTCATTCGATGAGGTGGTCGTGCGCCAGCCGAGTTTCGTGACGGGGCTGGGCGCTCTGCTGACCGAAGCGGCCCTCCCGGCTTGGCGCGACTGGCTCGCGTGGCAGGTGATCCGGGGCAACGCCGCCTACCTCTCCAGCGATTTCGTCGCAGCCAACTTCGATTTCTACGGTAAGACCCTCACCGGCACTCCTGAGTTGCGTGCTCGGTGGAAGCGCGGAGTATCCCTGGTGGAGGGCGCGTTGGGAGAGGCGGTGGGTCGCATCTACGTCGAACGCCATTTCCCGGATGCCGCGAAGCTCGCCATGGACTCGCTGGTCGCCAATCTCGTCGAGGCGTACCGCCAGAGCATCCAGAGCCTGGACTGGATGGGGGATGAAACCCGTGCGCGGGCACTTCAGAAGCTGGCGAAATTCACGCCCAAGATCGGCTACCCGGATTCATGGCGTGACTACTCGACCCTTCACATCCAACCCGGCGATCTGGCGGGCAACGTGCGTGCCATCAGCGAGTTCGAGTTCCATCGTGAACTCGCCAAGATCGGCAAGCCGATCGACCGTGATGAATGGTTCATGACACCCCAGACCATCAACGCCTATTACAACCCGGGCTTCAATGAGATCGTCTTCCCCGCAGCCATCCTGCAACCACCGTTCTTCGACGCCGACTGGGATGATGCGGCCAATTATGGATCGATCGGCGCGGTCATCGGTCACGAGATCGGTCACGGCTTCGACGACCAGGGTTCGCGTTACGACGGCGACGGACGTCTCACGGACTGGTGGACTCCCGCAGACCGCGAGGCCTTCACGCAGCGTACCCGAGCCCTCATCGAGCAGTACGACGCCCTCGCGCCCGAGCAAGTGCCGGAACACCATGTCAACGGTGCCCTCACCATCGGCGAGAACATCGGCGACCTGGGTGGCCTTGCGATCGCGTGGAAGGCCTACCTCATCTCACTCGACGGGAGAGAGCCACCGCTCATCGACGGCCTCAGTGGCGCCGAGCGGTTCTTCTTCTCGTGGGCCAAGTCGTGGCAGCTCAAAGCGCGCGACGAAGAGGTCATCCGACTGCTGTCGATCGACCCGCACTCCCCCTCCGAGTTCCGGTGCAATCAGATCGTGCGCAATATCCAACAGTTCTACGACACCTTCTCGGTCACCGAGTCGGATGCGCTGTGGCTGGCGCCGAAAGATCGCGTCACGATTTGGTAGAGGCCGTGCGAACCCGCGAGAGGCGGGAGCGAACGCGCCGTCCGCGTGTTCCGCTTCACGCCTCGACCGAAGGGGCCGAGAGCTTCTCCGGTTCCTTCTCGGCGCTCGGCAAGCTAGCCCTCACCGGAGCCCGAGTCTCGGCCAGCGCGATCGACCTCAACGCGGGAACCACCTTGCTCGCCATCGACGACCTCATCGTGCTGCCGACCGCGAGCATCGGCAAGATCCTGCTGCTGATCGAAACATCCGCTCGGATCAGCAGCGGTGAGTTCTCGGGCCTCGGTATCCTGGACAAACCGGTGGGCCAACCGGTCGGGGACTCCGGCGTCTGGCAGCACCTGCAGGCGCCGTCGCTGCCGGTCGCCGACCTCGCGGCGCTCGTAGGAGCAACGAGCGACAATCTCGCCACCAACGTTCTGCTCTCGCAGGTGGGCCTCGCCGCTGTGCGGGCCCGTACCGAGTCGCTCGGCCTCGTGCGCACCGCGCTTCTCGATGTGGTGCGCACGAACCGCGGGCCGGATGACGCGCCGCAACTCTCCGTTGGATCGACCGCCGAGTTGAGCTGGCTGCTCGGTGCGCTCGCGCGCAATGAGATCGTGGATGCCATCACGAGCCAGCGCGTGATGGGCTGGCTGTCGCTGAACAGCGACCTCTCGCTTGTGGCGAGTGCGTTCGGTTTGGATCCCCTCTCCCACCGGGGCGTCGATCACCGCATCCTGCTCGTCAACAAGACGGGTAGCGCGCCGGGGGTTCGCGCCGAGGTCGGGGCGCTGCGTGGCCCGAGGCGCGCCGTCTCCTACGCGGTGTCGCTGCAGTTCATGGATGATGGGATCGGCACGCGCCTGCGCGTGCTCGAGGCCATTCGCGCGGTCGGGTACGACCTGCTGGAGTACGTGCACTAGAACCGGGACGATTGCCCGCACCCACTAAGCCGTCTCGTGCCGCCACTCACGGTCCAGAGTCGCATAGACGGCTGAATCGACCCACTCGCCTTTCAGCCACATGCTCTCGATGAAGAGTGCCTCCCGCCGCATCCCGAGCCGTCCGCACAGCGCGATTGACGGAAGATTCCGTGGGTCGAGTTCCGCGAAGACCCGGTGCAAGCCGAGCGGGCCGAAGGCGGCATCGAGCACGGCGCGAGCGGCCTCGGCCGCGTAGCCGAGGCCCTGGAACGCCCGGCCGACCGTCCAGCCGATTTGCGCTGTTCGATCGTCGGCGTTCGTGATCGAAAAATAGATGGAACCGATGACCCGCGAGCGGGAAGCCCGGTCCGCCGGCAGCTCGATACCCAACTCGACGAAGTCGCCGGTGCGGTCAAGTCTCCTCGAAGCCGCGATTTCACCGACGACGGTTGAGACCTGCTCTCGGGATCGCGGCTCATAACCCTGGAACCGCGCCACCTGGGGGTCGGACATCCAGGCGTGCACATCATCCACGTCATCTTCGATGAGCCATCTGAGCATCAGTCGCTCAGTGATCAGGACGCCCGTTACGGGAAATTGTTCAGCCAAAGGTCTCCTCGTCGACGGTGGCGCACATCGGCCCAGCCTTCGCATTCCCCTCGCGGCATCAACCCGGGAGACGGCATGCGGAAGACTGGATGCAGGCAAGCGCAGGCGCCTGGCGATGAGCACCATACTCGCGCCCGGGTCGCGGCGGAAGCCCCGGCCACGCGCCACTGCCTCTGACTACATTAGAAGTTGGACCAACGAACGGAGAACGATATGAATGGCAGGTTTCTGCTGGTGGTCGGCCTCGGGGTCGGCTATGTGCTCGGCACCCGCGCTGGCCGCGAGCGTTACAACGAGATGAAGCGTGCGGCCCAGAAGATCTGGAATGACCCCAGGGTCAAGCGTCAGCGCGAGACGGCCGAAGACTTCGTCAAGGAGAAAGCCCCCGAGGTGGCGGACTTCCTCTCCGACGGCGCGAAGAAAGTCGTCTCCCAGGTGTCGGGTGCGGCGTCGTCGAAAAGCTCCACGAAGACCGGCGGCCCGAAGTCCGACGGCGCGAAATAAGTGAGCACCGCACCGGAGACGCGAGCCAAGCGCTCGCTCTTCACGCTGATCGGTGACATCCCCGGCTTGATAACCGCCCTGGTGCGCGGCGAGATCGAATCCCTGAAAGAAGAGTTGCTCGGCAAGTTGAAACTGGCCGGGGTCGGGATCGGTTTGATCGCGGCGGGTCTGACGTTCGCCTTCTTCGCGCTGCTGCTGCTCCTGACAGCGGCCGTGCTCGGGCTCGCAACAGTGTTGCCCGGGTGGGCCTCGGCCCTGATCATCGGCGCGATCGTGCTCCTGGTGGCTGCGACCCTGGCCCTGGTCGGGGTTGCCAGCCTGAAGAAGGGATCGCCTCCCACGCCGACAAGCACCCTGAAGAGCATTCAGAAAGACGTCGACACCATCAAGGGCACGGAAAGGAAAGCGGTCGTATGACTGAAATTCAGAAGGATATCGGAGCGCGTGTCGCGGCGACACGTGCCGACCTCGAGGCGACCCTGAACGAGATCGAGGACAAGCTCGATGTGCGCAAGCGGGCGGATGAGGCCATCGCACGGGTTCGCTCCTCCTACGACGACAACCCGTTGCCGTGGATCATCGGGGCCGTTTCGGCTGGGGCCGTCATCGTGGGACTGATCGCGTGGGCGGTGCTCAGCGACGACTGAGTTCGAGCGCTCAGTCCGACGCGCTCGCCCAGGGTCGATTAGCCTCTGGTGCCCGCCTCCGGGAGGATAGAAACCATGGCAGCCAAACCGCTCGGCGGTTGGCGCGTGCTAGTACCCCGAGGCGGAAAGTGGGGGGACGGTGTCGCGGCGACTCTCCGGAGCCTCGGCGCGACCCCCGTGATTGCGCCCATGATCAATTTCGCGAGCGCCGACGACGGCGCCGATCTGGCCAACGCACTGCACGAGTTGAAGGATGGCCAGTACGACTGGCTCGTTGTGACCAGCGCCACAACGGTCGAGGTATTCCTCGGGCAGAAGATCGACATCCCCCCGCATACCAAGGTGGCGGCAGTCGGGGAAACCACTGCCACCGCGCTCACCCTGGCGGGCTACCGTACCGATTTCGTGCCGGTCGGCGACAACTCCGCTCGGGGGCTGGTGCGGGAATGGCCGGGCGCGGCCGGGCGCGGGCGTGTTCTCGTAGCGCAATCGGACGTGACCGAACCCAACCTCGCGGCGGGGATGGCCGAGCTCGGGCTCGACGTTCGCTTCGTCGCCGCTTACCGCACCGTGGGGGTACCGGTCACGGCGGAGATCCGGGCGGATGTGGCATCCGGGCGCATCGGCGCGATCCTGGTGAGCTCGGGCTCGGTCGCCCGCCAGATCGCCGGGCAACTCGCACCCCTGCCGCCCACGACCGTCGTGGCCTGCATCGGGCCGCGAACCGCGTTCGATGCGCGCGCGTCTGGCCTCGTCGTAAATGCGATTGCCGAACAGCGCTCATCCGAATCCCTCGTCGCCGCACTCGCCGAGTTCGCCATCAAACGCACGGAAGTGTAGTTCGCTCGCGAGATGGTCCCGCGTCACCGCTACGTCGACTGCCCGATCAGGCCGATCGCGAGCAGCAGGATGCCGAGTGCGGGAGCCAAACCCTGCACGAGAGCCGCTCGGGCCAGCCTGGGGGACGAGGTGACCAGCACGAGGGCCGCGAACACCATGCACCCCGACGAGAAGAACATGAGCGTCGGCCCGGCCGGCGGCGCCGTGCCGCTCGCGAAGAGAATCACGCCCAGCAACGCACCAATGGCGAGGAAGAGATTGTAGAAGCCTTGGTTGTACGCCATCGGGGCGATCGTCTCGGCATCTTGCTGGCCTCGAACACCGAACCTGCGCCAGATCCGCGGCTGGAGCCACAAGCGGCTCTCCATGATGAAGATGAGCACGTGGATGGCGGCGCCCATCGTGATGAGAACGCTCCCGAGAACGATGAGCGGGCTGGTCACCGCCCCAGTGTGGCACGGGGCGTTGGCACGGGCCCAACGAGAGTCGCTCAGCCGAAGAGGATGGCGGCCTCGTCATAGCGATCCTGGGGCACCGTGTTGAGCTTGCCGAGAGCGTCCTCGAAGGCCACATGGGTGATGGTGGTGCCGCTGAGCGAGACCATTCGACCCCACCGGCCGTGGATCACGGCGTCGACGGCGGCCAGCCCGTAACGCGTTGCAAGCACTCGGTCGTAGGAGGTCGGCGTCCCTCCGCGTTGGATGTGCCCGAGCGTGGTCGCCCTGGTCTCCACCCCGGTGCGTGCCTCGATCTCCGGAGCCAGCAGGTCACCGATTCCGCCGAGTCGCGGCCGGCCGAACGCGTCGATTCCGCGCTCGGAGTGGGCGTCATCCATGGTGTCGAGCCTGAAGCCCTCGGCGACGACAACCAGCGCAGCCCGTCCCCGGTCCCGCACCGACCCAACCCACGTGCACAGCTGGTCCAGACTCGTTCGCTGCTCCGGGATGAGGATCACGTGGGCCCCTGCCGCCATCCCCGAGTGGAGCGCGATCCACCCCACGTGACGGCCCATCACCTCGGCGACCATGCAGCGACCGTGTGATTCGCCGGTCGTCCGGAGCCGATCCATCGCGTCGGTGGCGATCTGCACGGCAGTGTCGAATCCGAAGGTGTAGTCCGTCGCGGAAAGGTCGTTGTCGACCGTCTTGGGTACGCCCACGATGCGAATGCCCGCGTCGGTCAGTCGCTTAGCGGCCGCGAGAGTACCTTCACCCCCGATGGCGATAAGCGAATCCACCTCGAGTCGTTCCATTGTGGCTCTCACAGCGTCTGCCCCGCCCTCTCCGTCGAACGGATTCGTGCGTGACGTGCCGAGGATGGTCCCACCTTGTTTCGCGATGCCCTGGATATCTCGTCTGACGAGAGGAATGGCGTCTCCTTCGACGACTCCTCGCCATCCGTCCCGGAAACCCACGAACTCCTTGCCGTAGATCTGGATGCCCTTGAGCACGGCCGCCCGGATGACGGCGTTGAGCCCGGGACAATCGCCGCCGCTCGTGAGAATCCCGATCTTCATCTATTGATCATGGTGCATCCGGTGTGAAGGCAGGGCGGCGGAGCGGCACCCCTCATTCCGGTTTTGTTCATAACTCCTGCTGGGGGCGACGGTTTGCGCCCACCTGCTGCGACGACATTCGGCTGAGTCGAGCGCCGGTCGGCGCGCAGCAGGAGTTATGCACGAGGGCGGCGCCCGAGCGCGGTGCGATGGCGGGTGCAACATCGGGTAGCGAGCGGGGCGGCGCGGGCTCTCGGGTACAGTCGCGGCATGGCTCTGCCCGACTCGGCCCCGGTGAGCGCCGAGTACGCCCCACGCATCCCGGTGGCCCTCTCCTCGACTCTCGCCCCACTCGCCCGCGGGCCCCTTGAGCCGACGTTCCGGTTCACTGCCGATGGCGTGTGGTTGACGGCACGCACCCCGCTCGGCGCTGCAACACTCCATCTGACGCAACGGGCATCCGCGGTAGCTGCCATGGCGTGGGGTCCGGGGGCCGAATGGATGATCGACGGAGTGCCGCGACTGCTCGGGCACGATGACGACTGGAGTGCGCTCGACGTGGCGGGGCATCCGCTGCTTCAAGACTCGCTACGCCGCAATCCCGGCCTGCGGCTTCTGCGTACGTCACGGGTGTTTGAGGCGATGGCGCCGGCGATTTTCGAGCAGAAGGTCACGGGTAAAGAGGCACGGAGCTCCTGGCGAGTGCTCGTCGGGCGCCACGGGGAACCGGCTCCCGGGCCCGCTCCCTCCGGCATGCGGCTTATCCCGACGCCGGAGGTGTGGCGCCGCATCCCGTCATGGGAATGGCACCGGGCCGGTGTCGGTCCGGATCGATCGGCGGCGGTGATGCGGGCGGCAACCGTCGCGCCATCCCTTGAGCGCACGCTCACTCTGGGCCGGGGCGGTGCCGCCGTCGAGCGCGCCCTCTGCAGCATCCCCGGTATCGGCGCGTGGACGGCGGCCGAGACCATGCAGCGCGCGCACGGCGATCCCGACTCCCCGAGCTTCGGCGACTACCACCTGCCCGCCCTGGTCGGGTGGGCCTTGACCGGAGCGCCGGTGGATGACGACGGGATGCTGTCGCTCCTCGAACCATGGGCCGGCCAGCGTCAGCGCGTGATGCGGCTGATCGAATGCAGTGGCTTTGCAAAGCCGCGATTCGGGCCACGGATGACCGTGCAAGACCACCGCGCTCATTGACCGCGCGGGTACCGACGCCGACGCCGACGCCGCGCCGCGCCACCGCGGCGATCAGTTGACGGGCCGCGAGTATCCTTCAGGGATGCCGTCCGGTGGGCAGCGCTACCGGTCAGAGGGACGTGGATTCAAGGTTTCCAGCACCCCACTACCGGCGGGGCCGTCCGTCGAACGGGTGCCGGAGCATGTAGGGGAGCACGTTTTTTGCGTCAGCGCCGCCGTGCGCGCTCGGTCGATGCGCGAGATGCGACTAAGCGCCGAGGTGGCCCGATTACTCTGAGGGGATGCTCTCGCCGGAGTACCACCCCACCTCCCTGCCCGCCGGTCTCGCGGACGATGCGCTGCAGACCGTCCGGCGCTGGCTCGACGAGAGTTCTCAGATCCGGGCGGATGCCAGCGCCGAGCGCCTCGCCGGACTGCTGAAAGATCCCCGGGGGTTGGCGTTCACCATCGGGTTCGTCGACCGGGTGGTGCGACCGGAGGACCTACGGGTCGCCGGGCGCAACCTAGAGCACCTCAGCCGTGACATCCCGTCATTCCTGCCCTGGTACCTTCGGGCGGCGATCCTCGTCGGAGGCGGGTTCGCCCCGATTCTGCCGTGGCCCATCGTGCCGATCGCGCGGTGGGTGCTGCGTCGCATGGTCGGTCACCTCGTGATCGACGCGAGCCCGAACCGGCTCGAGGCGACGCTGGCGGGGCTCCGCTCCCCATCTCGCCGACGTAATCCCTGGTCTCGCCGCGCCACCGACCCTTCTCCCGGCACGATCAGGCTCAACGTCAACCTTCTGGGCGAGGCGGTACTGGGGGATGCCGAAGCCGATCGTCGGCTCGATGGCATCCACGCATTGCTTGCTCTCGAGAGCGTCGATTACGTGTCGGTTAAAGTCTCTTCGGTCGTCAGTCAACTCTCGATGTGGGCGTTCGACGAGATGGTCGAGACAGTGGTCACCCGCCTGACGCCCCTGTACGAGCGGGCAGCGGCATCCCCCACCGCTAAGTTCATCAACCTCGACATGGAGGAGTACCGCGACCTCGACCTCACGATCGCCGTCTTCACCCGCCTGCTCTCTCAACCCCGCCTGCGAAACCTCGAGGCGGGGATCGTGTTGCAGGCCTACCTCCCAGACGCACTCGGCGCCCTGCAGGGGCTCACGGAGTGGGCCACGGCGCGTCGCAGCGAGGGTGGCGCCGGTATCAAGGTGCGCCTCGTGAAGGGGGCCAACCTGGCGATGGAGCAGGTGGATGCGACGGTGCACGGCTGGCCGCTCGCCACTTACTCCGCGAAGGTGGGGACGGATACGAACTACAAGCGCGTGCTCGACTGGGCGTTGACCCCCGAGCGCACTGACTCCGTGCGCATCGGTGTTGCGGGTCACAACCTGTTCGATCTCGCGTTCGCGTGGCTGCTCGCGAAGGAGCGCGGGGTCGAGCACCGCATCGAGTTCGAGATGCTGCTCGGTATGGCCGCGGCACAGGCGACCGCCGTGCGTCGGGATGTCGGCGCGTTGCTGCTGTACACCCCGGTCGTTCTCCCGGCGGAGTTCGACGCGGCGATCAGTTATCTCATCCGGCGTCTTGAGGAGAACGCGTCGAGCGAGAACTTCATGTCCGGCCTTTTCGAGTTGGCCGACAGCCCGGCCGTCTTCGATCGCGAAGCGGATCGTTTCCTCGCCTCGCTCGATGGGCTCGGCGGGCTGGGCGGAGTCGCGGGGCTCAACACGTCGGTGCCATCTGTCAACCGCGTGCAGGATCGCACCCGGCAGTCCGCGTCGGCGATGCGCGACGGGTTTGCCAACACCCCGGACACCGACCCGTCGATCGGAGTCAACCGCGAGTGGGCTCGCGAGATACTGTCTCGCACCGAGCACTCGACGCTCGGGATCGACACCATCGAGACTCACGCCGTGCACGACCCCGACGCTCTCGACGGCATCATCGGGGCGGCAGTGGATGCCGGAGTCGCCTGGGGTCAGCGGCCGACGGCGGCCCGTGCCACGGTGCTTCACGATGTCGGTGACGTGCTCTCGGTTCTGCGCGGGCGCCTCATCGAGGTGATGGCCGCCGAAACCGGCAAGACGGTCGCCGAGGCGGATGTCGAGGTCAGCGAGGCGATCGACTTCGCGCACTATTACGCCGAGCAGGCCGTGCTGCTCGATGAGATAGCGGATGCCACCTACCACCCGCCCGTGCTCACGGTCGTCACGCCACCGTGGAACTTTCCCATCGCCATCCCCGCCGGGTCGGTGCTGGCGGCGCTCGCCGCGGGGAGCGCGGTCATCCTCAAGCCGGCACCACAGGCGAAGCGTTGCGGGGCCGTTCTGGCCGAATCGCTGTGGGAGGCGGGGGTCCCGCGCGATGTGCTCGTGCTGGTCGATCTTGCGGAAGACGAGTTGGGGCAGCAGCTCATCACGCATCCGGGGGTCGACCGTGTCATCCTGACCGGTGGGTACGACACCGCGAAGCTCTTCCGCTCCTGGCGCGCAGACCTGCCCCTCCTCGCCGAGACGAGCGGAAAGAACGCCATCATCGTCACCCCGAGCGCCGACCTCGATCTCGCGGTCGGCGACGTGGTGCGAAGCGCATTCGGTCACGCAGGCCAGAAGTGCTCAGCTGCCTCACTCGTGATCCTGGTCGGGTCGGTTGCGACCAGCGAGCGGTTCCAGCGTCAGCTGATCGACGCGGTGCGAACCATCCGGGTCGGTTACCCGCGGCAGGCGATCACGCAGATGGGGCCGATCATCGAGCCGGCGAGCGGCAAGCTTCTGGCCGCGCTGACCACCCTCAGCGATGGCGAGAGCTGGTTGGTGCGGCCCGAGCGGCTCGACGACTCCGGGCGACTCTGGTCTCCCGGACTCCGGGCGGGGGTGCTGCCCGGCAGTGAGTTCCATCGCACGGAGTACTTCGGCCCCGTTCTCGGCGTCATGACCGCCGCGACCCTCGACGAGGCGATCGCCACTCAGAACGCGGTGGATTACGGGCTCACGGCGGGCATCCACTCGCTGGATGCCGCCGAGGTTGCGCAATGGCTGCAGAGCGTCCAGGCCGGCAACCTCTACGTCAACCGCGGGATCACGGGTGCGATCGTGCGCCGCCAGCCGTTCGGCGGGTGGAAGCGGTCGACCGTGGGCACATCGGCCAAGGCAGGCGGCCCCAACTATCTGGTGGCCCTTGGCGGTTGGGACGCGATCGAGCGCGAGGCTCGCGCGGACATCCTGCTGCCCGGGATCTCCGACCGCGTGGCATCCGTGATCAAAAAGGCGCAGGGCGGGCTCGACTTCGAGGCATTCGACCGGGTGCGGAGGGCCGCCCAGAGTGACGAGGCAGCCTGGGCGAGCGAGTACGGCGTGAGCCGGGATGCCTCGAACCTGGGCCTGGAACGCAACGTGCTGCGCTACCGACCCGTGCCGGTCACGATCCGTCTCTCGGAGGGTGCACCACTCGGTCACCTCGTTCGATTGATCGCGGCGGCAACGCGTGCCGGGGCGCCGATCGAGATCAGCTCAGCGGTCACCCTGCCAACCGCGTTGGTGCAGTGGTTCTCGCATCGGGATGTCCTCGGCCGCGAGGATTCGCGGATGAAGGTAGGGGACGTCGCGGTAGAGCCGGACGCTGCGTGGTTGGGTCGTGCCCGCCAAGGCGGGATCACTACGAGCCGGGTGCGCCTCGTCGGCGGCGACCCGGTGACTCTTGCGCACGCTCTCGATGGCAGCGTCGATATCGCCGTCTATCACGGCGCCGTCACCACGTCTGGCCGGATCGAGCTGCTCCCGTTCCTGCACGAGCAGTCGGTGAGCATCACGGCGCACCGCTTCGGCAATCCCGACCCGGAGATGGTCGCGCTCGCGGTCTAGGCACGTCATCTCCCGGAAGCGGGTGGCCGCTCTCATGGAAGTTGTCCTCGCGCCGTGTCGTACTGTGGAGGGGATGCACATCACGATGGTCGAATCGAATGCGAGTTTCCGTATCCCTCAGTTCGGCCTCGCTGCGAACGACCCTCGCCGCGGACCCGGAGCGAGCTCCGACATGTCGGGTCGCTGACGGTGGCCGACATCCCCGACACCCCGGATCGCTACGACATCGTCGTCATCGGCGCGGGTCCGGCAGGAACCTCCGCCGCGTTGCGTGCCGCCGAGCTCGGCGCAAAGGTGGCGGTCGTCGAGGCCAGTCGCACGGGAGGGACCTGCGTCAACACCGGTTGCGTACCGACCCGCGTGCTCGCCAAGACCGCCCGCCTGGTGCGCGACGTTCGCATGGCCGCGAAGTACGGGATCGGGATCGGCGAGCAGAGCATCGACTGGGAGGCGACCGTGGCCCGCGTGCTCACCACCGTCGACCGGGTGCGAGCGATCAAGGCGGAGCCAGCCAAGTTCGCCGTGGCCGGCGCGGATCTGTTCCTGGAGGGCCGGGCTCGCTTCGAGGATGCCACCACCATCGTGCTCGACAGCGGACGTCGCCTCACGGCTGACACCACGATTATCGCGGTAGGTGGACACTCGCGGCTGCTACCGATCCCCGGTGCGGAGCTTGCAACCGTGCCCGAGCACGTGCTGAACCTCCCCTCCCTCCCGGCGCGGGTTGCGGTCATCGGTGCGGGTAACACCGGCGCCCAGCTCGTCACGGTGTTCAGCGCGTTCGGTTCGGCCGTGACACTGCTGGATGTCGCGCCGCGGGTGCTCGCGGCATCCGATGAGGATATCTCGGCGGCAGTGCAGGCGGCCTTCGAGGCGCAGGGCACGGCGGTGCACGTCGGCATCGCCGGGGTCGACTCACTCGCACGAACGGGGGATGGCTCGATCACGCTGACGTGGCGCGAGGGGGGAGCCGAGGCATCCGACAGCTTCGACGCGGTGATCATGGCGACCGGCTGGCCCGCGGATGTCGAGGATCTGGGGCTCGCGAATGCGGGCATCGATACGGTGCGATCGTCGATTCCCGTGGACCAGTACTTCCGCAGCGCGGTGCCGCACATCTTCGCGGTCGGGGATGCGACGGGGCGCGACATGCTGGTGCAGGCGGCGCACTTCGAGGGCGAGGCGGCCGCGGAGAATGCCGTGCTCGATGCCAATCGGCGTACACCGCACCATCTGCTGCCCGCAGGCGGGTTCACCGACCCGGACTATGCGGGCGTCGGGCTCACCGAGTCGCAGGCGCGCGAGCGCGACCCGTCGTGCGTCGTGAAGACGGTGCCGTATTCGCAACTCGATCGCGCCGTGATCGACGATCGTGAGCTCGGGTTCCTGAAACTCATCGCCGATCGGCGTCGCGAACTCCTCCTCGGCGCCCATGCCGTCGGGGAGAACGCGATCGAGGTCGTGCAGTCGGTGACGACGGCGATGGCGGCCGGGATCGACCTCGCGACTCTCGCCAACGTCAAGTTCGCCTACCCGACCTACAGCGCGGTGATCGGGCTCGCCGCGCGTGCGCTCCTGGCCGAGCGTCGCGATTGACGGCTCCTCTGTTCATCGATCTTCCGCTGGTTGAGAGGCTGGTGGCGTCGCAGTTCCCGCAGTGGGCTGCCCTACCCATCCGGCCGGTCCAGGAGCAGGGCGTCGACAACCGGACGTTTCGGCTCGGCGACGCGCTGTCGGTACGGCTGCCGAGTGCGACCGGCTACGACGGTCAGGCCGAGAAGGAGCAGCATTAGCTGCCGGTGCTCGCACCCGGGGATCCCCTCCCGATTCCGGAGCCGATCGCCCTGGGCGAGCCGGAAGAGGGTTACCCGTTCACTTGGTCGCTTAGGCGATGGGTGCCAGGGTCGTGGGCGACCCGGCGTGCGACCCGGTGATCGCATGGACGGTGTTCTTCGGCTCAAGCCGTTCGCGCTACCGCTCGGAGCTCGGCCTGGACCTGGCGACCTGGGATCGCGGACGCGGCTGGGCGTTGTGGAAGGCGCTGATCACGTGGGTCGAGCATCGATCTATCGATCCGGGCAGGGCCGCGGGGCGCTGCGCACAGTTCACGAAGTGGTGAGCGGCGTCTAGTAGGTTCGGCTCGAACGCCCTGCCGAACGGGCGCACAAGCATCCCATTCGATACGGATGACGTGCATCTGCGCCCGCTCGGTAGGGATTGGCGGCCGCCCGCTCGGCGCGGACCCTCGCCCAACCGCTCGGCCCGCGCCCAACCGCTCGGCGCGCGCGGCTCGGGGCTCGGCTGCTCACGCAGGGACGAACCCGCGCGATCCGCCGGGCCGAGCGCAGTGCGCGCTACCCGCCGAGCGCTCGCTGTACGAACGTCAACGCGGTATCCGGTGTGATGCCGAGGGTCGCCGCCCGCGCCGCGTATTCGGTCGCCGCGCTCTGCAGCAAGGTTTCGGCGCTGTCGTCGCGAGCCTTGACCACGGTGCCATTGCGACCCTTCGTCTCCAGGAATCCATCGTTCTCGAGCAGCCGGTAGACCCGCGCCACCGTGTACGGTGCCACTCCGAGTTCATCCGCCAGCTTGCGCACTGTCGGCAGCTTCGTGCCCGCGATCAGTTCGCCGTTCGCGATCTGCTCGATGAGCTGAGTTCGCAATTGCGAGTAGAGGGTGGCCGGGGACTGCGGATCAAGTTTGACGAAGGGCATAGCCGCTCAGTCCCGCGACCCGTGGATGAGCCGGGACAGTACGATCGCGCTGCGGGTGTGATCGACGTTGGGCGCCAGCCGCAGCTTCTCCAACGCCACTTCAAGGCTGGAGATGTCTCGCGATCGCATGTGCACGATGGCATCCGCGGACCCGGTCACCGTGCCCGCGTCGACCACTTCGGGCACCGCCGACAGAATGCGCTTGAGTTCGTCAGGAGCGACGGTGCCGCGACAGAAGAGTTCGACGTAGGCCTCGGTCGCCAAGCCCTCGACCATTGGGTCGACCTGGATGGTGAACGAGCGGATGACCCCGTCGAGAACGAGCCGGTCAACACGGCGTTTCACAGCCGAGGCGGAGAGCCCGATCACCTCGCCGATGTCACCGTAACCCTGACGGGCATTGAGCCGCAGCAGGTCGATGATGCGGTAGTCGAGATTGTCCACGACGACTACTGTACGAAGAATTAGTGTGTACGGCCAGAGGATGACGCGCGATAGGTGCGTGCTTTGCCGCTCCTGTGCGGATTGGTGCGTGAAACACTGGACCTCATGACCTTGATCGAACACTCCGACACCGACCGATCGCGCGTGGCCACCCGGCGGAGCGTGCTGATGTGCCGGCCCGAGCACTTCGTGGTCAGCTACCGGATCAACCCCTGGATGCACCCGGACGAGCCGACGGACACCGGCCTTGCGGTCGCCCAGTGGCAGACGCTGTATGACGCCTACATGGGCCTCGGCTACGACATCCACCTCATCGATCCCGTCCAGGGCCTCCCCGATATGGTCTATGCGGCGAACGGTGGATTCGTCATCGACGGGATCGCGTACGGCGCCAGTTTCACCTACCCGGAACGCCAACCCGAAGGCCCGGCCTACATGGGCTGGTTCGCCGAGCAGTGCTTCGACGTGCGCGTTCCCGAGAACATCAACGAGGGCGAGGGAGACCTTCTGCTCGTCGGCGACGTCATCCTGGCCGGTTCCGGTTTTCGCACCTCCGCCGAGAGCCATGCCGAGGTAGCCCGCATCTTCAACCGCGAGGTCGTCTCGTTGACCCTCATCAATCCGAGCTTTTACCACCTCGACACCGCGGTGGCGGTGCTGGATGACGACAACATCGCCTACCTGGCGAGCGCGTTCGACGAACGGTCGTTGGAGCAGCTGAGCGAACGCTACCCGAACGCCATCCTGGTGACCGAGAAGGATGCCGCGGTGCTCGGCCTCAACTCCTTCAGCGACGGCTACAACGTGGTCATCGCCTCCCGGGCCACCGACTTCGAGCGGCAATTGCGCGAGCGCGGATACAACCCGATCGGGGTCGACCTGTCAGAACTGCTGCTCGGCGGCGGCGGCGTCAAATGCTGCACGCTGGAGTTGCGGCGATGAGCATCGACCTTCGCGTCGAGCACGACCACCTCGCACACAACTACCACCCCCTCGAGGTGGTCGTGACCAGCGGCTCGGGAGCCTGGGTGACGGATGTCTCGAGTCGGCGATACCTGGACTGCCTGGCCGCATATTCCGCCGTGAACTTCGGGCACGGGCATCCGGCACTCGTTCAGGCCGCGCGTGATCAGCTCGATCGCATCACCCTGACGAGCCGCGCCTTCCACAACGACCGACTCGGGCCGTTCGCCGAGGCGCTTGCAGCTCTGTGCGGCAAAGAGATGATGCTGCCGATGAACACGGGCGCCGAGGCGGTCGAATCGGCGGTCAAGATCGCCCGCGCGTGGGGATACCGCGTCAAGGGCGTGGCGCCGAACCGGGCCACCGTCATCGTGGCCGACGGCAATTTCCATGGCCGCACCACCACCATCATCAGCTTCTCCGCCGACGAGCAAGCGCGGGCCGACTTCGGTCCGTTCACCCCGGGTTTCGTCAGCGTTCCCTACGGGGATGCCGCGGCTCTCGAGTCCGCGATCGAGCGCTCCGCGCGCGAGGGCTCCCCGGTCGTCGCTGTCTTGCTCGAGCCGATCCAGGGTGAGGCGGGCATCATCGTGCCCCCCGCCGACTACCTCCCCGCGGTGCGGGCGATCACAGAGCGGCACGGGGTACTGTTCATCGCCGACGAGATCCAGTCCGGCCTCGGGCGCACCGGCTCCACGTTCGCCTGCGACCTCGTCGGCGTCACCCCGGACCTCTACGTTCTCGGCAAAGCACTGGGTGGCGGAATCGTCCCCGTCAGCGCGGTCGTCGGAAACCGCGACATCCTCGGGGTTCTGAGGCCCGGCGAGCACGGCTCGACGTTCGGAGGCAACCCGTTGGCCTCCGCGGTCGGCCTCGCCGTGGTGGAGCTTCTCGAGACCGGCCAGATGCAGGAGCGGGCGGCACGCCTAGGCTCTACGTTGCAGGCGGGGCTTCGCGGATTGATCGGCCAGGGCGTTACCGCGGTGCGCGGCGCGGGGCTCTGGGTCGGTGTGGATATCGATCCTGCGATAGCAACCGGGCGCGAGGTGTGCGAGGCGCTCATGGCACGGGGCATCCTGGTCAAGGACACTCACGGCTCCACGATCCGCTTCGCACCGCCGATCGTGGTCGAGGAGGCGGACCTCGAGTGGGCGGTCGGGCAGTTGAGCGAAGTGCTGCAGGAGCTTCGGCACTGACTGTCATGGGCGCCGCCGGCCACCGATCTAGGGTGGTCGCATGCTCGAAAAATCGTTGCCGGTGAGCACGGTGCTACCCGATCGGGGTGACCGTCAAGGCAGTGCTGCCCTCGACCGGGCAGATCCGCTCGCGCGCTACCGTGACCTGTTCGTTGACGCACCCGGAGTGCTCGCCTATCTCGACGGCAACTCGCTGGGCCGCCCGCTGAAAAGCTCCATCGAGGCGGTGGATGTCTTCCTCCGTCAGCAGTGGGGCGTGCGGCTCATCCGCGGGTGGGAGGAGGGGTGGCTCGACCTCCCGCTCACGACCGGAGACGAACTGGGTCGCGTGGCGCTCGGTGCGGAATCCGGCCAGGTCGCGATCGGCGATTCGACGACCGTGCTCATCTACAAGCTGGTGCGCGCGGCGCTCGACGCCCGGCCCGGCCGCACCGAGATCGTGATCGACCGGGATAACTTTCCGACCGACCGCTACGTCGTGGAGGGCATCGCGGCCGACCGTGGCCTGCGCGTGCGGTGGATCGAGACGGATGCCGCGGCTGGCGTCACGCCCGATCTGGTCGCGGCTGCGGTCGGGCCCGACACCGCGGTGACCCTGTTCAGCTGCGTGGCCTACCGGTCCGCCTTCATCGCCGACGTCGCCGCGGTCAACGCCGTCGTGCACGAGGCCGGAGCACTCGGCATCTGGGACGTGAGCCATGCCGTTGGATCAGTACCCACCGAACTCGACGCCTGGGGTGTGGACCTCGCCGTGGGGTGCGGGTACAAGTACCTCAATGGCGGCCCCGGTGCCCCCGCATTCCTTTACGTGCGCCGGGAGCTCCAGTCCGAACTCGCGCAGCCCATCCACGGCTGGCTCGGTAGCCGCGCCCCGTTCGAAATGGGCCAGGGTTACGAGCCGGCCGAGGGCATCCGCGGCTTCTTGAGCGGCACGCCGCCGATTATCGGGATGATCGCGATGCGCCAGATGATCGAACTCCTCGATGAGGTGGGGATGACGGCGGTGCGCGCAAAGTCGGTGCTGCTGGGCGAGTTCGCGGTTGCGCTCGCCGATGAGTTGTTGCCCGAGGCGAGACTCTCCAGCCCACGAGACTCGAGCCGGCGCGGCGGCCACATCACGCTCGACGACGGCCGCTTCGAGGGCATCCTGCCGCGACTGTACGAGCGCGGCGTGATCCCGGACTTCCGGCGCCCGAACGGTATCCGGCTCGGGATGTCGCCCCTGTCGACGAGTTTCGCCGAAGTCGAGGCGGGTATTCGCACCATCGCGCAGGTGCTGGCCGAGGCATCCTGACCCGCTGGTCGGCTCGTGACGGTCCGCGGCGGGGAACACCGCGCGGTCATGGTGCCTGCGATGTGCGCGACCGTTGACAGAGGGGTCCTTGCACCCCGGCCCGGCCCGCCGGGGGTTATCGTCGGAAGGACGAGAGGAGGGCCGCGACATGCCCTTGACGGGACAATACGAACCGAGTACGTCGGCCTGGGCGCGCGATCAGGCTGAGCTTTACGAAGCATCCGGCGGCACGGAGGGCACCGACCTGCGCGGCATGCCCGTCATCGTGCTCACCTCGGTGGGTGCGCGCTCGGGCAAGTTGCGCAAGACCGCGCTCATGCGGGTCGAGCACGACGGCGTCTACGCGGTGGTGGCATCCCTCGGTGGGGCGCCCAAAAACCCGGTCTGGTACTACAACCTGAAAGCGGACCCGCACGTCGAGTTGCAGGATGGCCCGGTCAAGCGCGACTACCTCGCGCGCGAAGTTTTCGACGACGAGAAGGCGCCGTGGTGGGACCGGGCCCTCGCCGCCTACCCGCCCTACGCCGAATACCAGGCCGGCACTGATCGCCGGATTCCGGTCTTCCTGCTCGAGCCGATGGAGCCGGTGCGGGGCTAGGGAAGGTCCAGCGGGTCGACTCGGGTGATACCGGGGATGTCGTCGAAGGCCCGGTCGGTCGACGCAATACGCTCGATGCCGTAGGCGATCGCCGTGGCCGCATGAACCGCGTCACGGCCCCGCACCGTCGGGTTCCGCTCGATGAGGTCGAGGGAGAGGTCGAGCACCTTCCGGTCGAAATTGAGGAGGGTGCAGATCGCGGCGATGTCACGCCCGTTGTTCGCCGACTCGCTTCGATTCCCGGTCTTCCTCAGCCGGTGATGCACGAGTTCCTGCACCATCTCGACACTCGCGTACGCTCGGAACTCGCCGGAAATAATTCGGGAAAGCAACGCCCGGTTGGAGTCGCGGAGCAAATGGTTTTCACCCAGCGCGTACGCGGCTACGGTCGAGTCGAGTAGCAACGCCTTCTCCATCACGGAAGGTCGCGAAGGATGTCCCGCTCGAAAGCCTCCTTCTCCTCATCCCAGTCGATCGGGCCGAGCGTCGGATTCTGATCCCCGCTGGCGAAAAGCCGCTCAAGCGCCTCCTGCTGGGTCGAGCGACGGGTGCGCAGCTTGTCATCCACCGCCTCGCGAATGACCGCGGCCACGCTCTGGCGCTGCACTGCCGCTTCTGCCTCCAGGGCGGCGTACTGAGCCGGGTCGAAAAGCACTTGCACACGGCGTTCGAAGGTTGCCATGTGCATACTGTAGCATGCACATGTTTTAAGGCTGGCCCCGCCATTATGGCGAAACACTCACGCAACACAGCGGCCGTAGGCTCGCACCATGGCTGACCTGTTCGATGGCTACGGGGCCACGGCACTGAAGCCCAGCAGCGCGCCGGCGTGGGATGAGATGTTTGCGTCCACGGGCAAAGCACGCGAGCCGTACCGGGAGATACACGCCGCTCTCGCCCAGATGACGCAGGCCGAGTTGCGCGGCCGCACGGACGCGCTGGCCAGTTCCTACCTGGCTCAGGGCGTGACCTTCGATTTCGCGGGCGAGGAACGCCCATTCCCCCTGGATGCCGTACCGCGGGTTATCGACGGCGCGGAATGGGTCGGCGTCGAAGCCGGTATCAAGCAACGCGTGCGGGTGCTCGAGGCGTTCCTCGCCGACATGTACGGCACCCAGTCCGCGATCGCGGACGGGGTCATCCCCGCTCGCCTCATTACGAGCTCCAGCCACTTCCATCGAGAGTCGGCGGGGATCGAGCCCGCAAATGGCGTGCGAATCCAGGTCAGCGGTATCGATCTCATCCGGGACGAGTCCGGAGCCTGGCGAGTGCTAGAAGATAACGTGCGGGTGCCGAGCGGCGTCAGCTACGTGATCTCGAACCGGCGGGTCATGGCCCAGACACTGCCCGAACTGTTCGTCTCGATGCGCGTCCGACCCGTCGGCGACTACCCGCACAAGCTACTCGGGGCGCTGCGGGCATCCAGCCCCCCGGGTGTGGATGACCCGACCGTCGTCGTGCTCACACCGGGCGTCTACAACTCCGCCTACTTCGAGCACACCCTGCTGGCACGCCTGATGGGGGTCGAACTCGTGGAGGGTCGCGACCTCTTCTGCTCCGGCGGTCGGGTGTGGATGAGAACGACATCGGGCCCGACTCGAGTCGACGTGATCTATCGACGGGTGGATGACGAGTTTCTCGACCCGCTTCAATTCCGCGCCGACTCGATGCTCGGTAGCCCGGGACTCCTCCTGGCGGCTCGGCTGGGAAACGTGACCATCGCCAACGCGGTGGGCAACGGAATCGCCGACGACAAGCTCGTCTACACCTACCTGCCCGACCTCACCCGGTACTACCTCGCCGAAGATCCGTTGCTGCCGAACGTGCAGACGTGGCGGCTGGAAGATCCCGTGCAATTCGAAGAGGTGCTCGATCGCCTCGACGAGCTGGTGCTGAAACCGGTGGATGGGTCGGGGGGTAAGGGTCTGGTCATCGGGCCCGCCGCGTCAACCGTCGAACTTGCAGCGTTGAAGGCGGCGCTCATCAATGACCGGCGCGGGTGGATCGCTCAACCGGTCGTGCAGCTTTCGACGATTCCCACCCTCGTGGATGCTGGCATGCGACCGCGGCATGCTGACCTCCGTCCGTTCGCGGTCAACGACGGCAACGACGTGTGGGTGCTCCCGGGGGGCCTGACCCGAGTCGCCCTGCCCGAGGGGGAACTCGTGGTGAACAGCTCGCAGGGTGGCGGGTCGAAGGACACCTGGGTGATCGGGTCGGCGCCACTGCAGGTCGCGCGGCACAGTATCCAGGGCCTCGTGGCGGGCCAGGCTTCGGCGACGGAGGCGGTCTCCATCGTCACCCCCGAGACGCTGCGAGCGGCTCACCAAGACCACGGGCCGAAGGACCGGCCGCTCGGCCAGGGCCAGCAAGAGCAGCAGCAGCAGTCCGGCCTCCCTCGTAGTGCTCAAGCCAGCCCCGCCGGTGCTGCTCAGGTCAGCCCCGCCGCTCGTCGAGCCCGAACGGGCACATCGGCAGCGCGTGACGCCGCCGTAGCTGAGGCGCCGCCATGCTGAGCCGCATCGCTGAGAGCCTGTTCTGGATCGGCCGCTACATCGAGCGCTCCGACGGTACCGCGCGCATTCTCGACGTGCACCTGCAACTGCTGCTCGAGGACCCCTGGATCGAGGAGGACCTCGCCTGCCGATCGCTACTCAGCGTGATGGGCAGCAAGGCGCCGGAGGAGACCGACCTCACGCGGCAGGACATCCTCGCCATCCTGGCCGTCGACCGCTCCGAACCGGCATCCATCGCGTACTCGCTGGGCGCGGCTCGCGAGAACGCGCGGCGTGCTCGGGAGATCGTGTCGACCGAATTGTGGGAGTGCCTGAATACCACGAGGGCCCGGATGCCCCGCAAGGTCGCCGCAGACAAGGTGCACGAGTTCTTCGCCTGGGTGCGCGAGCGATCAGCGCTCGCGGTGGGGATCATCGAATCGGCGACGAGCCGGGATGAGGCGTGGCAGTTCTTCACCCTTGGCCGGAGCATCGAGCGCGCGGATATGACCGCACGTCTCCTCGCAACTCGCAGCCTCACCGAGGCGAGCGGCCCATCCTGGACGACCATCCTCCGTTCGTGCGGAGCCTATGAGGCCTATCTGCGCACGTACCGGGGTGTTCCGAGCGCGCGCAACGCGGCAGAGTTCCTGCTCCTGGATCGGCTGTTCCCCCGCAGCATCCTCTTCTCCGTGTCTCGCGCGGAGAGTTGCATGCGTGAGATCGGGCCGCGCAGTGATCGGGTCGGAGTGTCCGACACCGCGCAGCGCCTTCTCGGGCAGATTCGCAGTGAACTCGAGTTCCGGCCGATCGCGGAGATCCTCGACGATCTCACCAGCCACATGGACAACGTGCAAGCGGCCACCAGTGCCGCGTCGGAAGCGATCCGCCAGCGCTACTTCCCCACCAATGCAGCACCGACCTGGGTAGGGGAGACCACGTGAGCAGAATGCGCATCGAGCACGTCACGGGCTTCCATTACGGCGGCGAAGTAACCGCGTCGTACAACGAGGCGCGGATGCTTCCCGCCAACGGTGACGATCAGCTCGCGCTGTACTCCCATGTCGACATCCTGCCCATTTCGAGTCAGCACACATACGTCGACTACTGGGGCACGCGGGTCTCATCGTTCGAGATCCTCACCCAGCACCGTGAACTGCAACTGACCGCCACCAGCCTCGTCGAAGTGCGCCCGGTGGTGTCGGATGCCTGTGGCGCCGGGTGGAGCGAGCTCGCGGGAGCCGTCGAACGGACCACCCGCACGGTGGAGCAATTGAGCCAGACCCGCAGTACGGCTCCCCCGCCCGAGGTCGCGAAGATGGCCGCGGAAATCGCTGCCTCCGGCAACGACGTCTGCGCCGCAGCGCTCGAGATCTGCCGGGCCGTCGGCGGTGCGATGGAGTACATGCGAGGCGTGACGGGCGTTCATTCCACCGCCGCTGAAGCGTGGGCGGTGCGCAAGGGCGTCTGCCAGGACATCACGCACCTCGCGCTCGGTGCGCTTCGCTCGATGGGGATCGCCGCCCGGTACGTATCGGGTTACCTGCACCCCAAAGCCGGAGCGGCGCTCGGCGAGGTCGTAACCGGTGAGTCCCACGCCTGGGTCGAATGGTTCTGTGGAAATCGCTGGCATGCCTTCGATCCCACTAACCGGATCGATGTCGGGGAGCGGCACGTGCGCGTCGGCCGTGGCCGGGACTACAACGACGTACCGCCTCTGCGCGGGGTGTACGCGGGCCCCTTCGCCTCGACCCTGTTCGTTCGGGTCGAGATCACTCGCGAGACCTGACGAGACCGTAACTGGGTCCACGCTCCCCTGGAGAATTAGCTTCTCGAAAGCGACCGGGAAGAAAAAAACGATGCCGGGGCCATCTGGGTGACCCCGGCATCGCCGGCCGAACGGGTAGTGCCTAGGTGGTGATACCGGTCACCGTGTTAGCTTCGCGGTCATCGTCGTGCAGATTCTCTGCGATGGCGAATTCCGCATTCTCTTCGAGCGATTTCATGCGAGCGACCGAGAAGATGATCAGGCCGTAGACCGCCTTGGCGACGATGTCGGCGACGGAGTAACCGATCTGCTTACCCACCCATGCATCCGCACCCGCGATGTTCAAGATCGGGAGCAGGTAGGCGATGGGATAGACGCCCCACGAGAGAAGGAGCAGGAAGCGCAGACGACTGAGCGTTTTGCGCACGGATGCCGGCTGCCGGTCGAGCGACTTGGTGAGCTGGACGAAGAGGATGTACAGGATGAACAGGAACGGGATCGTGGAGAGCAACCCGAAGAGGCCGCGCACCCCGTTGTCATGGCTCATCTCGCCCGGGTAGCCGAGAGCGATCATGAGGGCGGCCGCAGGGACCAGGCGCACGAGCAGGCCGCGTTGGACGTGGCGCGCCAAGGCGAGAACCGCCACCAGTTCGACCAAGAGCAGAGGAACGGTCAACAGCCAGTCCACGTAGCGGTAGCCCTCGTTGAAGGAGGTCCCGACCGCCTGCACGTAGTCGCCCTTGCCGCCGACAGCGTCCGTGACGAATGCTTCTTTGAACGAGTCGAAGATGCGGAAGTAGTGGTACGCCGCGATGCCGCAGACGATTGCCGCGACGGCGATGGCCTGTCGGTAGCGAGGCAGCACACGTTGCGAGGCGATCACCAGGAACAGCGCGGTGAAGAGCTGAGATGCGATCACGAGGGAAAGGAAGTTGTAAACAGTGTCGAACTGAAGCTGACTGAGTGAGTCAGGTATCACGGCATCCTCCATGGATTGTTGGTAAAGCGATTACCGGTAGTTCGACCCCGGTCGGGCACGAACCGCCATCACAATGCCATCTCGGGGTGCAGTCGGACTCCGGCTCCACAGCTAGCTGGCGTCTTCACCGTACTCCTTAGAGCGCCTAAATATGAACTGCTCGACGCTTATGCCGCGAGTTTGTCGCGCCGGCCGGCGGAAATCCGATACCCGGCGCGTAATGCGGGTTGAGGCATGGCGCGTTTTGCGGTGGTGGCGCGGCCGCACTATTGCGCAAACGCCGTGATCCGCGTGCCGAGGTGACCCCCTTGATCACACGAATCCCAGGCGTAGCGCCGGTGGGAGAGCCGAGCAGGACGCAGGATGTCGAAGACCGAACAACCAGAAAAGCCGGATCCCGATGGGACGGAGGAGTCGGACGGTTCGCTGCAGGAAAACCCGTTGGATAGCGCCCCGACCGGCGTTTTCGGGCACGCGTGTGCGAGCGGAGATCGGCCAACCTGGTGGCTAAACCCGCGGAGGCACACTCTGAGAATCCCTTGGACGCGGTGGTTGAGGGCGGGTGCGCGCTTTCACCCCCGCCCCTACGATGGAGTGAGCGAGGAGACCGCATGCCGCAGTTCAGCGTCGTTCGCACCGACAGAACGTTCGTGGATGCCCGGGGCGTCACCATCCACTACTACGTCTGGAGCTCCGCCCGCCCCAAAGCCATCGTGCAGATCACGCACGGCCTCGGAGAACATGCGCTGCGCTACGAGGATGCAGCGCAGAAGCTGGTCGCGGCCGGCTTCAGTGTCTGGGCCGATGACCATCGCGGCCACGGGGCGACCGGCATGCAGCAGCACGGCGGCGACACCGGCAAACTCGGCAAGCTGGGAGCCGGTGGTTTGCGGGCGGCAATCCAGAACGTGCGCGAATTCACCGCCGTCATTCGCGAGGCGAACCCTGGCCTCCCGGTGTTCCTGCTCGGCCAGTCGTGGGGTTCTCTCATGGTTCAGGATGTCGTCAACCGGCACCCCGGGGACTACGCGGGCGCCATTCTCACCGGCACCGCGTACCGCACGTTGCGCCACATGAACGGCGGCGACCTCAACGCCAAACACCAGCATCTGGGAACCACTGGTTTCGAATGGCTGAGTCGCGACCCCGCTGTCGCGGCTGCGTTCGTGGCCGACCCACTGGCGTTTCGGGCGGAGGCGCTCAAGCTGTTCGGGCTCGCCGACAGCCTGCGCCTATTGGGGCGACCGGCGAAGAACCTGCAGACCGACATCCCGATTCTCATCATGATCGGCAGTGAGGATTCCCTCGGCGGCGAGGAGAGCATCGCCCGGCTCGCGGCCGATTACGCGACACGTTCCAAACTGACCGATGTCGAGGCGATCGTCTACCCGCAGGGGCGCCACGAAGTCCTCAACGAGATCAATCGCGATGAGGTGTTCGCCGATCTGATCGGGTGGCTCGACGCCCGCGCTTTGGCCGCCCGCACCCCGTAGCGGCACCGAGTCGGCCCTCCCGCCGCGACGTAGGGTGGAAGGATGCACGGAGAGTTCAAGGTTCCCGGAGGCAAGCTCGTCGTCGTCGACTTCGAGGTACAGGATGCTCGGATAACCGGTTTCCGACTGGCCGGTGACTTCTTCCTCGAGCCGGACACCGCGCTGGATGACATCGATGCGGCGGTGAACGGACTGCCGGCCGACTCCTCGGCGGCGGTTATCGCGGCAGCGGTGGCTGCGGGTCTGCCCCCGGATGCCACGTTGCTGGGATTCTCCGCCGACGCCGTGGCGACGGCCATCCGTCGCGCGCTGAACCGCGCGACGACCTGGCGGGACTACGACTGGCAGATCATCCGCGGCCCGGCTCTCGACCCGGTGGTGCAGATGGCTCTGGACCAAGTGATGGCCGATGAGGTCGGCGCGGGCCGCCGCAAGCCCACCCTGCGGTTCTGGGAATGGGAGAAGCCCGCGGTGGTCATCGGCAGCTTCCAGTCCGTGAAGAACGAGGTGGATAGCGCGAGCGCGGCGCAATTCGGTTTCGATGTGGTGCGGCGCATCTCGGGCGGTGGGGCCATGTTCATGGAGGCCGGGGCCGTCATCACCTACTCGATCTACGCCCCTGCCGACCTCGTGCAGGGCATGAGTTTCGCGGACTCTTACGCATTCTTGGACGAGTGGGTGATCGTGGCCCTGAAGTCGATCGGGATCGACGCGAGCTACCAACCGTTGAACGACATCACGAGCCCGGCGGGCAAGATCGGCGGGGCTGCCCAGAAGCGCCTCGGTGACGGCACCGTTCTGCACCACGTGACCATGAGTTACGACATGGACGGCGACAAGATGGTGCAGGTGTTGCGCATCGGGCGCGAGAAGATGAGCGACAAAGGCACTCGCAGTGCGGCGAAGCGAGTCGACCCCCTCCGCCGACAGACCGGCATGGCTCGATCCGCGATCATCGACCGCATGCTCTCGACGTTCACCACCATGCACGGCGGAACCCCGGGCGAGATCACACCCGACGAACTGCAACGCGCGAACGACCTCGTGAAGCAGAAGTTCGGTACTGAGGAATGGTTGCAGCGCGTTCCTTAGCCCGCGAACCCGGCCCTCAAGGCCGTTCTCTGAATTGAGCGTCGCGGATGAATCGGGCGAACCGGTGCCCGCTGTCTTTGATCGTGCGCACCTGCGTCTCGTAATCGACCCGCACGATGCCGAACCGTTTCTCGTATCCCCAGGCCCACTCGAAGTTGTCGAGCAGCGACCAGGCGAAGTACCCGCGCACATCGGCACCTCGCTCGATGGCGGCCGAGACGGCATCCACGTGCGCCTCCAGGTAGGCGACCCGTTCCGAATCGTGCACCTCACCGTTCGACTCGACCGTGTCATCCCAGGCCGAGCCGTTCTCCGTCACGTAGAGCGGTGGCAGCGTGTCATATTCGTCGCCGAGGCGCAGGAGCAAAGTTTCCAGTCCGCTCGGGTTGACCTCCCAGCCCATCGCCGTCACAGGAAGCCCCCGCGGCGGGAACGTGACGAACTCCGACCCGACGAAAGGGGAGCCGAGGGCTTTTTCCGTGGGCTTCAGGCCCTCGGGGATGCCGACGGGCAGGGGGTGTCCGCTGACGTTGTCGTCGTGGTAGTGGTTGACCCCGAGAAAGTCCAACGGGGTCGAGATCGCGGCCAGGTCACCGTCGTGAACCAGCGATTCGAAGTCCCACGCCGCGACATCCTGCAGGAAATCTACGGGATAACGCCCCAGCAGAAGCGGGTCGAGGAAGAGCCGATTACTGATCGCGTCCACCCGTCGGGCGGCGTCGAGGTCGATGTCGTCACTCGGGTCGTTCGGAATGGCGTTCGTGAGGTTCAGGGTGATCCCCACATTCTCGGCGCCCGCCGCGCGGAGCCGTGTCACTGCCAGACCGTGGCCGAGGTGCTGGTGATGCACGGCCGCGAGCGCGGCTGCAGGGTCTTGCAGACCCGGCGCGTGTTCCCCGGCGGCATACGAGATAAGCGAGGAGCAGAACGGCTCATTGAACGTCGTCCAGTGCTGCACCCGGTCTCCCAGGGTGTCGTGCACGAGACAGGCGTAATCGGCGAATCGCGATGCCGTGTCCCGGTTGGCCCAACCCCCCGTTTCCTGAAGCGCTTGCGGGAGGTCCCAGTGGTAGAGCGTCAACCACGGCAGGATGCCCGCCGCCAACAATTCATCGACCAGGCGGCTGTAGAAATCGAGCCCTGCCGGGTTGGCGTTGCCATCCGCCGGTTTCACCCTGGCCCAGCTCACCGAGAACCGATAGGAACCGAGCCCCAGCTCGCGCATGAGCGCTACGTCCTGCGGCATGCGGTGGTAGTGATCGACCGCGACGGCCGGGGTGTCTCCACCGGCCACATTGCCGGGCGAGCGGGCGAAATGATCCCAGATCGAGTCGAGCTTGCCCTCTTCGTGAGCGGCGCCCTCGACCTGGGCCGACGCGGTAGCAGCGCCCCAGAGAAACTCGGGAGGAAACGTCGATGGCATCGTGCCCTTCTCGCAATCGAGTGAAGAAAACCCAGTTCTCGGTCGGGCACGACAGCATGTGGGGCAAGGCTACCGGGTAGCGTCCGTGCGGGTCTCCGCGGCGGGGGCTACCATCGCCCCGGTCTCCGCGGCGGCTTGTTGGGCCGCAATCGCAGCGTCGTCATCCGCCACCTCCTGCAGCGCGGACTTTTGACGCAGCGGGGTCGCCTTGAGGAAAAGGCTCAGCACGAAGGCGATCGAGATCACCACGAGGCTCACCCAGAACCCGCTGACCATGGCATCCGAGAAGCCGTGCAGGAACGGGGCCGCCAGACGCGGGTCGGCCGTGTTGAGGAACGACGTATCCCCGTCCAGAGCGGTGCCCACCCCCGCCCCGCTGGATTGCTGACGGGCGAAGATCGCCAATATGCTGGCGTTCTTCGGGTCGGCAACGACGGCGGGGTCCGCTAAGGCGGCTCGCACGCCAGCCGAGAGGGTCGGGTCTTGAAACGCGGCCTTGATCAAGTCGGGCACCCGGGAGAAGACCACCGAGAAGATCACCGCGACGCCGAGCGTTCCACCGATCTGGCGAAAGAACGTGGACGACGAGGTCGCGACACCGATGTCCCGCGGGCCGACCGCGTTCTGGCTCGCTATCGTCAGCGTCTGCATCAGTTGGCCGAGGCCGAGGCCCACCAGAAGCATCCCGATCATGACGAACCACACCGGGCTGGTGGCCGTTATGTTCACGAAGACGGTGAAACCGGCCATCATGAACGCCGTCCCCAGGATCGGGAAGATGCGGTAACGCCCCGTACGGGAGATCAACTGACCGCTGACGATCGAGGAGATCATCAGGCCGAGGATCATCGGCAGCAGTTGGAACCCGCTCAGGGTGGGGCTGGAGCCCTTGACCAACTGCAGGTAGAGGGGGACTGTCGAGAGAGCACCGAACATCCCGAATCCGACGAGTACACCCAGGACGGTGGCCATCGAGAAGGTCTGGCTGCGGAATAGTTTCATCGGGATCAGCGCATCGTCACCCATGAGTTTCTCGGACACGATGAAAGCCGCGATGCCGAGGGCGCCGATCACGTAGCAGGCCAGGGACGCGGGCGAATCCCAACCCCACTGGCGACCCTGCTCGGCGACGAGCAGAAGCGGCGCAACGGCAAGGATCACCGTCGCCGCCCCCCACCAGTCGATACGAACCGAAGTGTTTGCGCTGCGGGCGGGCAGGTGCAGGAAGCGAAGAACGATCGCGAGCGCCACGATCCCGATGGGGATGTTGATGAGGAATACCCAGCGCCATCCCGCGATGAACAGAATCTGATCGGCGCCCGCGAACAGCCCACCGATCAGGGGTCCGATGACGCTCGAGATCCCGAAGACGGCCAAGAAGTAGCCCTGGTATTTAGCACGCTCGCGCGGAGCGAGCATGTCCCCCATGATGGCGAGCGGGAGGGCCATGAGACCACCGGCGCCGAGGCCCTGGATGGCCCGGAAGGCCGCGAGCATGAAGATCGACTGCGAGAACCCGGCGGCGAGGGACCCGAACAAGAAGATCGAGATCGCGATCATGAATAGCGGTCGCCGCCCGAAGATGTCGCTGAGCTTGCCGTAGATCGGGGTCGCGATCGTCGAGACGATGAGGTACGAGGTGGTCACCCAGGCCTGCTGGCTGAGTCCGTTGAGGTCATCCGCGATGGTGCGGATGGAGGTACCCACCACGGTCTGGTCCAAGGCCGAGAGAAACATGCCGGCCATGAGACCGAAGATCACGTAGAGGATCTGCCGATGGCTCATGATGCCGTTGGCGCTCAGTTGCGCTCGCGCGGGTTGCTTCGTCGCCAGGCCCTTCGCGGCGGGCGACTTCGCAGCCGATGACGGTGTCTCAGTCGGGGATGTTTCGACGCGGGACATGGAACCTCTTCACTTCGCAAGATGTCGGCTGCTGCGAACACGGCAGCCGTGCCGGTCAAAAATTTGCGTAGAGTGCAAAGTTACACCGGCTGTCGAAATCGGGCAACCCGTAGTCCGCACGAGTCATCGCCTGCCTGCTCCCCGACGAGCCCAACCGGGAGCCCGCGTACAATTCATGCGTGTCCGAGTTCTCCCCACCAGCTCCGGACGCGCCATCATCCCGGCGAAATCGTGAGCGAAGCGGCCCTCCGGGTGGTCGACGCGTGGTCATCATCACCGCAGCGGTCGTTGCCGTGGTGGTGTTCATCGCGATCGCCGCTGTGGCGGTGCTGGCCCCGAGGTCGCTGGATGCCGTGGCATCCAGCCCGACGGTGAGCCCCACGCCTGTCGCCCCCAGCCGCACCCCGGTTGCGAGTCCCTCCCCCACCCCTACGCCCTCCCCGACCGCCACCCCCACGTTCGACAAATCCGCATTCTCCCTCGACGACCCCACCAGCATCTGGGTCGTCGTCAATAAGCTGCGGCCGCTGGCCCCCGCCGACTACGAGCCCAACCGGGTGCCGGTGCCCGTGCCGTTCGCTAACGAGCCCTTCATGCGTCAGGACGCGTCCGACGCCGTCGTCTCGATGTTCGCCGCCTTCACTGCCGAGACCGGCCTGCAGATGCAATCGCAAAGCGCTTATCGCAGCTATTCCAGCCAGGAGAACGTCTACGCCGGGTGGGTTGCGACCTACGGCCAGGCGGGTGCCGACCTCACCAGTGCGCGCCCGGGCCATAGCGAACACCAGACCGGCCTAGCCATGGACGTCAGCGCTCTCCCCGCCAATTGCTCGTTGGATGCGTGCTTCGCCGACACGCCGCAGGGGCAATGGTTGGCCGCGAACGGGTGGCGATTCGGCTTCATCGTCCGATACCCCGCAAACAAGACGCCGGTCACGGGTTTCGAATACGAGCCGTGGCACATGCGCTACGTGGGGGTGGATCTGTCGACCGAAATGCACGCGACCGGCATCACTACCCTCGAGGAGTTCTTCGGCCTCCCGGCGGCTCCGGGCTACGCGGGATAGCTCGCGCTCACCGGGCCGACGCCGGTTGCTCCGTGGGGGAGCACACCGTCGCGGGTTACCGCGAGCGCCAACGCGGCGTAACCCGCGGCGATGAACGCCATCGCCACCGTTCCGCGACCCGGGTAGATGTGGCCCTCCAGCACGAGAATCGCGCCGATCACCGCGACCGCCGACGCGGGCAGGGCTCGCAGGCCCGCGACTCGGAACGCAGCGACTCCCGCGGTCAGCCCGCCGAGAACGAGGCATGCCACCCCGATAGCCCCGAGCACCCGCGCGAGAGCGAACACCTCGTCCGAGGCATCCTCATGCCCCGCGAGCACGAGAGCGCCCCCGGCCACGCCCGCCAGAACATCCAGCGAGGTGTAGAAGGCGGCGAACCCGAAGCCGAAGAGCGCACCGAGTCGCCCCAACCAGACCCCCGCCCGCCGAGCGATGAGCCAGGGCGCTAGACCGATCAGCGGGAAGATGGGGATGAGGGCGAGGTGCATATTGCGCCAGTGTTCGGCGGTCGAGGCGTCCAGGATGCCGGGGTGCGTCAGCCCGATCGCGCCGCACGCGAGGGCAGGCGTGGCCACCGCGAGCGCCAGCCCCGCCCGGCTCGTCGTGCTCGTGCTCGTGCTCACGCTTCCAGCGCGCGGTCCACGATCGAGGCCGCCTCCTCCTGCACCCGGGCGAGGTGCTCGGCCCCACGGAACGACTCCGCATAGATCTTGTAGACGTTCTCGGTGCCGCTTGGACGCGCTGCGAACCATGCGGACTCCGTCACCACCTTGAGACCGCCGATCGCCGCACCGTTCCCGGGAGCCTTCGTGAGGGTCGCTGTTATCGGCTCTCCTGCCAGCTGGGTAGCCGAGACAGCGGAGCCGTCGAGGGTGGCCAGGCGCGCCTTCTGCACGGGTGTGGCCGGGGCGTCGATCCGGGCATAGGCCGGATCTCCGAAATCCGACACGAGATCCGCGTAGAGCTCCGATGGGGTGCGACCGGTCACCGAGATAATCTCGCTCGCGAGGAGTGCCAGCAGGATGCCGTCCTTGTCAGTAGTCCACGCGGTTCCGTCCATGCGCAGAAAGCTCGCCCCTGCACTCTCCTCCCCGCCGAAGGCGACGCTGCCATCCATCAGGCCGGGCACGAACCACTTGAACCCGACCGGCACTTCCCACAGTCGTCTCTTCAGCGACGCGGCAACCCGGTCGATCATCGAGGAGGAGACGAGTGTCTTACCGATTGCGGCATCCGCGCGCCACTTCATCCGATGGGTGTAGAGGTACTGGATTGCGACAGCCAAGAAGTGGTTGGGGTTCATCAAGCCGCCGTCCGGTGTGACGATCCCGTGCCGATCGGCATCGGCGTCGTTGCCCGTGAGCACGTCGAAATCGTGGCGGCGGGCCAGAACCGAGGCCATCACGTGGGCAGAGGAAGGGTCCATGCGGATCTTCTCGTCCCAATCCAGGGTCATGAAGCGCCAGGTCGGGTCGACGCTGCGGTTCGTGACGGTGATGTCGAGCTCGTACCGCTCGGCGATTGCGGCCCAGTAGTTGACGCTCGCGCCCCCGAGCGGGTCGGCCCCGATGCGTGGTGCGGCGGTGCGGATGGCGTTCACGTCGATGACGTTCGCGATGTCATCCACGTACCGGCTGCGGAAGTCGTAGGTCTGCACCGCCGACGGTTCGGAGCGCTTGACCGCGAGATTCGAGTCCTCCATCAACCGGTTGGCGCGGTCGGCGATCCATGCCGTCGCGGTGCTGTCGGCTGGGCCGCCGTGCGGTGGGTTGTACTTGAAACCACCGTCGCGCGGCGGGTTGTGCGAGGGGGTGATCACAATCCCATCGGCTCGGCCGCCGCCCAGGTGATCGCGATTGTGCGTGATGATCGCCAAGCTCAGCGCCGGGGTCGGAACGTAGTCGTCGAATTCGTCCACGAGCGCAGCGACGCCGTTGGCGGTCAGCACCTCCAGCGCCGTGGTCTGGGCCGGTCGGGATAGGGCGTGGGTGTCCGACCCGATGAAGAGAGGGCCGGTGATGCCCTGCCCGGTGCGGTATTCGACGATGGCCTGAGTGATCGCTGCGATATGGGTTTCGTTGAACGCGACGTCGAGCGATGACCCTCGGTGTCCACTCGTACCGAAGGCGACTCGCTGTGCGACGACGGCCGGGTCGGGCGTGAGCTCGTAATACGCGGCAACCAGTTCTCCGACATCAATCAGATCGGATGCTTCGGCGGGCTGCCCCGCTCGTGAGTCCATCGGCCCAGTCTGTCATCCGGCTCACGGCAGTACACCTCCTGTTCCGCGCCGCTACAGTGGGGCAATGCCGCCGACCTACTCGTATCTCGGACCCGCGGGTACCTTCACCGAGGCGGCGCTACGGCAGGTTGCGGAGGCGTCCGGCGAGGACTGGCGCCCCGTCAATAATGTCGGGGAGGCGCTCGGGGATGTCGTTGCCGGTCGCAGTACGGCCGCGATGATCGCGATCGAGAACTCGGTCGAAGGTGGGGTTTCGGCCACTCAAGATGCCCTCGCGAGCATCCCGGATCTGCGCATCGTGGGCGAGTACCTCGTGCCCGTGAACTTCGTTCTCGTGGCGCGGCATGGCACCGGGCTCGCCGATGTCAGGGTGGTGAATGCTCATCCGGTCGCGTACGCGCAAACGCGAGCTTGGCTCGACACCCACCTGCCAAGCCACGGGCACCTGCCCGCCACCTCGAATGTGGCGGCCGCGGCATCCCTGTTGGAGCGAACCGGTGGCGCCAGGGCGGATGCCGCGGTCGCGCCCCCGGGTATCACCGACCACCACGACCTCGTTGTTCTCGCCGAGGACATCGGCGACAACCCCCGCGCCGTAACGCGGTTCGTGCTCGTCAGCCGCACGGGTGCGATGCCCGCACCGACCGGGTCCGACAAGACGAGCATCATCGCGGAGCTGCCCGACGACACGGCCGGTCGCCTGCTGGAGATGCTCGAGCAGTTCGCAACGCGCGGCGTCAACATGAGCTTGCTCGAATCGCGGCCCATCGGTGATGCCCTGGGCCGGTACCGGTTCGTGATCGACCTGGACGGGCACATCCTCGACGAGCGGGTCGCGGATGCTCTGCTCGGGCTCAAGCGCTTCAGCCCGCGGGTCATCTTCCTCGGCAGCTATCCCCGCGCCGACTTGCAGCCCATCACGGTGACTCCGCGCTACGACAACGATGCGTTCGTGGACGCCCGCGATTGGCTCCGGGGCCTCATCACCGGCACCGCGGAATAGCAGCGCCTTCTGGCAGGCGCCACGGCGCCCATCTCAGGGCGCGGGCACCTTCACCGTCAAGCCAAGGTGATCGATCCAGGCCCGAACCGAACTGGCCTCACCGATCTCATCACCGTCGAGCTGGAACTCCTGAGGCGTGCTCGGGGTCATGGTGAGAATGCGCCCGGTCAAGTAGGTGACGTCCTTCACATCCGCCGACAGGTCGATGATCTTGCGCCCGAGCGCGGATTTGCGGAGAACGCCGTTCTCCCACGCCACCTTCCGCCACACCTGAAGCCACCCGAACGGGCCGCGGGGTCGCAGGGCCGCGATGTCGAGCACGCCGTCATCCGGCTCGGCATCCGGCATCAGCAACAATCCACCGGGCAGCTGACCGCAATTACCGACGATGATCGTGTGTACGTTCATCGACCGCGCCGCCCCGCCATCCAATCGGTATTCGACACGAACAGGCTTCAGTTCGGGCAGTGAGCGGGTGATGCCGTCGACGTAGGCGAGCCACCCCACCGCCTTCTTCAAGCGAACGCTCGTGTTCTTGATCATCTTGGCGTCCAACCCGAGCCCCGCCATCACGAGAAAGGCGTGTTCCTCGGTCGTGCCATCGGGTCGACGAATCTCCACGAGGCCGATGTCGATCTGCCGGTCGATTCCCGCGAATGCGACTTCGATGCTCGATTCCAAGCCGGTGAGCGGCAGCACGAGGTTCCGGGCCAGCAGATTGCCGGTGCCGGAGGGGACCACGGCTAAGGCAACCGGGCTGTCTCGTAGCGCCTCTGCGACTGCGCGGACCGTGCCGTCCCCACCCGCCGCGATCACGACAGACGCACCCCGACGGATCGCGCTCGCGGTCACGTCCTGGCCGGCATCCGTTTTGCTCGTCTCGAACCATGCGGTGGCACCCCAGCCAGCAGCCCGCTCGGCGTCGGCGACCGCCAGACGCAGCTTCTCGATATCGACCTTGAGCGGGTTGTACACAACGGCCGCGACCTTCTTGCGCGGGGCTGTCTGCATGGCCACAGGCCCAACGGTACGGCATGCGCTGAGTAGGCTGGGAGAGTGATCGACCCCCAGATTCTGCGTGACGATCCGCAGTCTCTGAGGATTTCACAGCTCGCGCGAGGGGATCGGCCCGAGATGGTGGATGCCGCCATCGCTGCCGATTCGCGCCGCCGCGTCCTCATCGGGCAGTTCGAGGGATTGAAGGCGGAGCAGAACGCGTTGGGCAAGAAGGTCGCAAAGGCCGCCGCCGCTGAGCGCCCGTCGCTCGTGTCCCGGGCCAGCGCCCTTGCGGTATCCGTCAAGGCGGCCCAGCAGGCATCGCAGGATGCCGACGCCGAATTCGCCCGCACCGCGGGCGCGATCGCGAACCCCATCATCGACGGGGTGCCCGCCGGCGGGGCCGACGACTGGGCGCTCGTGCGGGAAGTCGGCGAGCGGCCCCAATTCGATTTCGAGCCGCGCGACCATGCCGAACTCGGAGAGGCGTTGGGCGCGATCGACATCGCCCGCGGGGTCAAGGTCTCGGGTAGCCGCTTCTATTTCCTCAAGGGCGTTGGCGCACGACTGGAGCTCGCCCTCATGTCGATGGCGCTCGACCGGGCGCTCGAGGCGGGATTCATCCCCATGATCACGCCCACACTCGTGCGCCCGGAGATCATGGCGGGAACCGGTTTTCTCGGCGAGCACTCGAACGAGATCTACTACCTACCCGCCGACGATCTCTATCTCACGGGAACAAGCGAGGTGGCGCTAGCCGGGTATCACTCCGACGAGATCATCGACCTCTCCGTTGGGCCCCTGCGCTACGCCGGATGGTCGACCTGCTATCGGCGTGAGGCCGGAGCGGCTGGCAAAGACAACCGGGGCATCCTTCGAGTCCATCAGTTCAACAAGCTCGAGATGTTCAGCCACGTTCTTCCCGAGGATGCCGTGGCAGAGCATGAGCGCCTCGTCGAGTACCAGGAGGCGATGCTGCAGGCGTGCGGTCTCGCTTACCGCGTGATCGACGTTGCGGCGGGCGATCTCGGCTCCAGCGCCGCCCGCAAGTACGACATCGAGGCGTGGATTCCGACCCAGCAGGCCTATCGCGAACTCACGAGCACGAGTAACTGCACCACGTACCAAGCGCGTCGGCTCGGCATCCGGTACCGCACGGAATCAGGTCGGACGAGCCCGGTCGCAACGCTGAACGGAACGCTTGCGACAACGCGGTGGCTCGTGGCCATCCTCGAAACGCACCAGCGGGTCGACGGCTCGGTCACTGTCCCCGATGCTCTGCGGCCCTACCTCGGTGGGCTCGACACGCTTGTGCCGCCATCGTGAGTGGCGGCATTGCAATCGCATCCGATCGATTACTGATCGCGCTCGACATCGACGGCACCGTGCTGCTCGAGGAGGGAGTGATCACCGACCCGGTGCTCGCCGCCGTCGCAAGGGTGCGCGACGCTGGCCACGAGGTGATGCTTGCGACGGGTCGGTCGGTGGCGCTCACCCTACCGATCGTGAAGCGACTGGCGATCACCCCGGAGTTCGTCGTGTGCTCGAACGGAGCGATCACCCTGCGGCGTGACGTGGATGCGCCGGACGGCTACCGACGCGAGTTCGTCGAGACGTTCAACCCGCGAGAGGTTCTCATCCGGATCCGGAAAAGCCTCGAGGCGGCCCATTACGCCGTGGAGGACGATGACGGCGCGTACCGCTACACCGGGTCCTTTCCGGAGGGCACCCTCGGCACCCGCAGCCAGCACGTCAGTTTCGACGAACTGCTTACCGAGCCGGTGACGCGGGTGGTTGTTATCTCGCCCGAGCACGCCATCGAGGACTTTCTCGCCGTCGTGGGACAGATGGGCCTTCATCGGGTCAGTTACAACGTCGGCTGGACCGCGTGGTTGGATATCGCGCCCGACGGTGTGAACAAATCCACGGCTTTGGAGCGGGTGCGCGAGTTGCTGGGCATCCCGCGGGCACGGGTCATCGCGATCGGCGACGGTCGAAACGACATCGACATGCTCGAGTGGGCAGCTAAGGGGGGTCGCGGCATCGCCATGGGGCAGGCGCCGGATGAGGTCATGGTCGCCGCCAACGAGGTCACCGGATCCGAGTTGCAGGATGGCGTCGCTACGGTTCTCGACGCACTCTAAACCTTTCCACAGGCTTGCAATACGCGCCGTCGGTTACACTCGGAGCTTGGTCACGCCGGGGAGGGCTGTCCGAGAGGCCGATGGAGCCAGTCTTGAAAACTGGTGGGCAGAGATGTCTCGTGGGTTCGAATCCCACGCCCTCCGCTCGTGAACCACAACTATCTTGATGTACAGTCCGGCCGAATCGGCAGAAAGGGCAGCACCGTGAGCGACCTGAGACCCCGCGACGAACTGCGATCCCGCTCCGAGTTGCGTGCCCGGGACGGCAGGCCGACGCAAACCGGCGTCGCTCGGCACGGCCGCCTGCGCCGGGCCAACCCCTTCCCCACCATCGCCAAGTTTCTCGCGGCGGCTCTCGCTGTTCTCGTGGTCAGCGGCGGATCGGTCGGCGCCATCGCCTTCAACAGTCTGTACTCGAAGGTCGACACGGTCGACCTCATCCAGCCCACCGAAGGCCCGTTGCCCCAGATCGGCGCCATCGAAGGGGGCTTCAACATCCTCATCGTCGGCAGCGACACCCGGCTGGATCAGGGTGGAATCGGCGGCAGCTTTGCCGACGAATCGGCATCTCTCAACGACGTCAACATGCTGCTACATGTGTCACAGGATCAGACGAACGCGGTTGCCATCAGCTTTCCTCGGGACATGGTCGTACCCATCCCGGAGTGCCCCTACCAAGACGGCTCAGGTGACACGAAGGGCTACTCGACGGAGGCGCTGAACGTCGCGCTCTCCTATGGCGGGCTGCCGTGCGTTGCGCTGACCGTCGCTGATTTCTCGGGTCTGCCGATCCAATTCGCTGGCCTGATCACGTTTCAGGGAGTCATCGCGATGTCGGACGCGATCGGCGGCGTCCCGGTGTGCACCGACGGGCCGATGGTCGATCCCAACACCGGTATTGACTTGCCGAAGGCTGGCACCTACTCCCTGAAGGGCGCTGATGCCCTCGCGTTTCTCCGTTCCCGGCAGGCCGTCGGCGACGGTAGCGACCTGACCCGGATTAGCTCCCAGCAAGTCTTCCTGTCGTCCCTCGTCCGCGTTTTGAAGAGTTCCAACACCCTTGGCGATTTCAAGAAGGTCTACAGCCTGGCAAACGTGGCTATCGGCAACATGAAGCTTTCATCGAGCCTCGCCAGTGTCAACACGATGGCCTCGATCGCGCTGGCGCTCAAGAACATTCCCATGGAGCGGGTCACGTTCGTTCAGTACCCGGGTAGCACCGGCCAGACCGACGGTTTGTATGCCGGCAAAGTCAAGCCGAACAAGGACCTCGGCGACAAGCTCATGGCGCTCGTGGCAGCGGACCAGCCCTTCACGTTGGATGGCGCTGGCGACGGTTCCGGTTCTGAGCCCGACCCCAATGCGGTCGCACCGTCGGCAGACCCATCCGCGGCTCCCGTGGACGATTCAGCCCTTCCCAAGCTTTCGGGCGTCCGAGGCCAGACCGCGGCCGACCAGACCTGCACGATCTCCAACAACTACTGAGGCATCCGCCCTGTAATCCCCTCTCTTCGAGCGGCTATGCTTGCCGTGAATGCTGGAGACGTCGCATAGTTCGGCCTAGTGCACCACCCTGCTAAGGTGGAGAACCCGTAAGGGTTCCGAGGGTTCAAATCCCTCCGTCTCCGCTCTCGACTGCCCGCCAAGAGACTGGGATTTCGTGGCTTTTTTGGCCCGGGTTTGGCCGTTTGCCCACATTTTGCCCACAAGAGATTTCTCGTAGGCCGCGTCTAAGCCCTCCGATACTGCATCTAGATCGTCATCGAAGAGGTCTGCGTACGTGTCGAGGGTCATCGCGGCGGAGGCGTGGCCGAGCATCCGTTGCACCGCTTTGACGTTCGCGCCAGCACTGATTGCCAGCGACGCAGCGGTATGTCTGAGGTCGTGGAGAGTCATTGGCTCAAGCTGTGCGGCGTTGAGCGCGTTCTTGAACCAGCTGCGGCTTCCCGCGCTGACTCGAGTGCGGCGCATGTGGAAGCCCCACCGGTCACTGAACACCAGATCATCGAGAGCCTTGCCTCAGGCCTGCTCTTGGAGTTGCGGCAGCAGCAGTCGGGGAAACGGGACCGAGCGCCGCTTGTGCGTTTTGGGCGTTCCGATTTCGATCACCCCACCAACCTCGACGGCGTTGAGGGAGACCTTGATGCGTTGACGGGTGAAGTCGATGTCGCGCACTCGGAGGCCGATCGCCTCACCCCAGCGCAGGCCGGTATAGGCAAGTACGAGTACAAGCGCGCCATGCTCGCCCGACCCGCGCGCGAGGTCATGAACTTGCTCGTGGCTGAGGTAAGTGTGTTCCTTCGTGACCCGACGTGGAAGCGTGACACCTCGCGCGGGATTGGAGAGCAGGCTTCTGTCGCGCACGGCGAGGTCGAGGATCGACGCAAGCACGCCGTAGGCGCGTGCAACCGTTGTCGCGCTGCGGGGTTTACCGTTGCCGGCGGCCAAGCGGTTGACCCACGATTGAACTTCGCTATGGCGGATCTCGCCGATCTGGCGGGCGCCCCAGACCGGACGCACGTGGACTCTCCATGAGGTCTCGAGCGGACGCCTAGACGAGGGCTTCAGGTGAGCCTTGTTCTCGAGCCAGCTGGCGCCGAGGCTTGCGACAGTGGCGCGGGCAGCGGTCGCGTCGACGAACTCGCCGCGTGCCTTTGAGACTTCGACGGCTGCGAGGAAGAGCTCGGCATCGCGCTTTGTCCGGAAGCCGCGCTTGTCGGTCTGGCTGTGATCCGGTTTGCGATATCGGACTCTGTAGCGCTTGCCACCGGACGTCTCATACGCCGTAATCGATCCCACCGTGCCTCCCCAAGCCGGCTGAGTGAATTGCGCTAAGGGTACGCCTAGCGTCCGACGGACGGGGAACTTCGTCAGAATCGGTCGCTGCAGCGCGGTCGCAATCCCGTGCCGCAGGCGCCGCTCCGCACCGAGGTGGCGTGCAGCGCGGCGCCGGCAGAGTACTCGTTTGGGTACTCACCCGTCGCGAGTACCCAAACGAGCACTTATGGGTCGATTTGCCTTGTCCTACCGCCCCTGCCTGGCAGAGCCAGCTTCCCGACCACCCACACTCACCAGAGTGATTTTGGGTGGTTGGGAAGTGAAGCAGGGGCGGTAGGACAAGACAAAAGAGAGAGTTGAGAGGAGAGCGTTAGAAGAAATCGATGGGGGCAAGTTGGGCGGTTGGAATCGTGGCGAACGGTAGCGATGCGAGGTCCGGCAAGACGGTTCGCGGGGTTCCCGTGGGTATTCCCGGATCGGGAATAGGCACGGGTATAGGTGTTGCCTAGAAATTCCTGATCAGCCGCCACCCCCTGGCCGCGCCAGCTTTCCAACCTCCCACACCCACCAGAGTGTGTTTGGGAGGTTGGAAAGTGAAGGGGTGGCGACTGATCAGGAAGTGAGAAGGGAAGGAAGAGCGAAAAGAATTGAGAATACGAGACGTGTCTATCGGACTGTGAAGAGGTGAGTTGACGTGCCGGGGTGAGTTCGACTCGGTTTAGGCCTGCCTCTTTGGAAGGATGGACCTGTCTCGGCCCGCTCGTAGCCGAGCCTCGGCAGGGTGATTAGACCGGGAATGCATTCTCGCGTTTCACGGGAATCAAATTCGAGCAGTTCGGCCGACCGACGGGGAGTGTGCAATGTTCATTACCTACCGAGATCGACCAGTGGAGCTGACCATCGTCGGCAACATTGTCACTGATGAGCTGATCTTGACGTGCTGGGATATGTCGCCCGACGGTGGATCTTGGTTTTCACTTTGCCGAGATCCCGATCTTGGCTTAGTGATTCGGGATGGTCAACGACCAATCCCGGTCGACCTGCTACAGCGGGTAGTGGTCATTGCTGAGTCGGAACTCGACTGAGTAGGCCGTCGCCGTGAAATTCGTGAGGAGATGGGGCGACGGCCCATTGACCGCCGTTATCGACGGCGACTACCCCACGGAGGCAGATTTTCAGGAGATCCGTGACCACCACCTCCCCCTAGAGATTTGGGAGACGCCCGGTAAAGAACACACCCTCGATTTCCTCTCGCCAGTTTTTGCCGAACTGACTTCCCTGCGAGTCGGCGGCGGATCATGCAACGACTTGAGGGGGGTCGAATCGATGACCGCTCTAGAATCACTCGGCCTGTCAGTCGAATCTGCCGTCAAAGTCGATTTGAGCGTGCTGCCACACTTGGTGATGTTCGCTGGTCGGTGGAAGAACTTTGAGAGTCTGACAAAGGCGCGATCGCTGAAGGAATTGCGGATCACGGGTCCCGACGTCAACCAGCTTTCCGCAATCGAAGCTTCCCTCGTAAAGCTGCAAATATTCATGTCGCGGAAACTCGTCGAGGTTCCTGTCATCCCGAGTAGCTTCGGGCTGCAAGAACTCAGCATTTACCGTTCACCAAACGTGAATCTGGGCAGCATTAACCACTACGCCAACCTTGCCCGCCTCGAACTGTCGGGCTGCACTCATCTCACCGATGCGCACGCCCTTCTACAACTCCCCGCCTTGAGTTATCTTGAGCTCGAGAATTGCCCGGACGTCCAACAGTGGGAAACTCTCGCAGAGCTACGCGAAACCCGAGTGCGAGTTATCGGCAAGAATCCATTCACCCCAGAATTCAGGCGAGCTGCCACGTCGACAGGCCTCTGGAGCTTTCCGTCCCGAATGTAGCCTTTGTGTCGAGCAATTCGCATGCCCGATCAAGAGCGGTTGGACCGTGATCTCGAAAGGTGACTGACAGCGCTCGGTCACTTTCACGACAGGCACTAATGGCGGTTGCGAGGGTGGGATGCACGCCCGATAGCTCTCGTGAATCTAACCCGACTCTTGTCCGCGCCCCGCCGTAAACTCAACTCATGGCACAAGACATCGCAGAGGTTGAGCGTGCGCTACTCGCGCTGGCTCCCGAGGAGCGGGCCGCGGTGATTCATTCCGGGCTGCTGAGTCTTGACGGCCGCAGTACCGACGACGATCCGGACCGGATCGACGACCTGTGGCGCGGGGAGATCGGCACCCGCCTAGACGACATCCTTCAAGGCAAGGTTGAGCTCGGGTCGTTCGAAGCGACGCGATCCAAGTTCGTCGCAAAGTATCCGACGTCCACTAGGTGACCCACGAACATCCCGAGCATCCCGACGCGGGCGCAGAGTTGTTCGCAGCGGCCGAGCGATACGAGCAGGCGCAACCGGGGCTGGGTCACGAGTTCTTTGATCGAGTGGCCGACGCGATCGACGCGATCGAGACATACGCCGATGGGTGGCCTCCTTTCCCTGGCTGGAATCGGGAGCCCGTCGTTCGCACCAAGCGCACTAAGCAGTTCCACTACCGGGTCGTCTACTTCGTCAAGGACGGGGAGCCGGTCATCCTGGCCTACGCGCATGAAAGTCAAAAGCCGGGCTATTGGAAACGACGGTACGACGAAATGAGCGAGGATTGACGCAACTCGTCGCCGCTCTGCCCGCCTCCTCGTTCAAGGTGTTGGTGATTCTCAGCTGGCCCGCCGGAGGTCGGCAAATTCTGGGTTTGCCCACATTTTGCCCACAATCTCTGTAGTTGCTATGTGATCTCAGTCGTTCCCAGTCATTCAAACTCGTTGATATTCCGGGGTTTTTCGGGGGCGGTGGCTTGTTCCGGAGCCTCCGGGGATACTTCAAATCCCTCCGTCTCCGCTCCTAATTCGCGACCAGAACTTCCTTCGGCTGAGTGTGCAGCACTCGCGCAAGCGGACTGTTCTGTGCCGACGGGTGCGAATAGCCCCCGGTATGAAAACGCGCGGTCTTGGTCAGACCGCGAACCGTGCTACCCACTTCTCGACACGGCAACCGTTGCCATCAGGTTCGGGGTGGTGCTGCGCCTGACAGGAGGCGATCGAGCCAATCCCGCATCAGAGCGCGCTCGTTGTCGCTAAGCGCCTGCCCGATGTCATCGAGCGACGCCCGTAGCTGGATGACCGCACTGGTCGGGGTCCGCCGCGCTCCGACTGGGGTCGCGTTGGTGATGGCGACGATCGAGGCATCCCGAGCAGTGGCGGACAGGGTGAGATCGCGTGCGTTCTGAGGCATCGAGATGAGAACGAACACGGTCCCGCAAATAGACGCTGTCACCATCCATACGGCCCGTTCCTCCGACACCGCCAATACTCCCACTACCGCAATCCGGTGGATCAGGGTCTCAAGCAGTTCCTGGGATTTGCGGGCCGCGGGCGTGATCGTGCCTGGTCGGGCATCTCCGTAGGCGAGCGAGTAGAGATAGGGATGGGCCAACCCGAACTCAGCGTGCAAATCCCACCAACGCTGTAGGTCCACCAGCGGGTGCGGGCCGGGTGCCTCAAAACCCCCGCTACTCAGGTATTGGCGAAAACCCCGGTCGGCGATCGCGTCGAGCAATCCCTGTTTGTCACCGAACAGGCGGTAGATGGTAGGTGACTGGATGCCAGCGCTCAGGCAGACAGCACGCGTGGAAACGGCGTCGCGGCCCCCCTTGACAAGAAGCTCAGTTGCCGCGCTAAGCACCGTTTCGCGCAGAGCTGGGCCTTCGAGAGACGGCATCGACCCCATGTTGGCGATGCTAACACCGGGCGGTTGGCAGTTACGATCCCGTTGTATATCCTTAAGCCGTCGAAGTTCAGCTCTACCCGGAAGAGGCACCGATGGAACTCAGCAGGCGTCATTTTCTCGCTGGTGCGGGGGCCGTCAGCCTTCCTCTGGTTCTAGCGGCGTGCGGCTTCGCGCCAGCGGCCCCCAAGTCCACTCCGAAGGCCGGCACACTGACCTTCACCACCTGGGGCACGGACAGCGAGCTCGCCGGATTCAGGAAGGGCATCAGTGCGTTCCAAGCAGCGAACCCGGGGGCGACGGTCACCCTGAACGCCGTACCGTACAAGGAGATGTTCACGAACATCGACGCCCAGCTGCAGGCCGGCAACCCGCCCGACATCTTCCGTGTGCAGTACTACAACTTCGGGAGCTACGCGGGCCGCGGGCAGCTGCTCGATCTCAGCACGCAGCTCGATTCCGGATTCCGGGACCGTTTTACCCCTGCGGCGTGGAGCGCCGTGCAGAACGGCGGTAAGCCGTTCGGCGTGCCTCATCACACCGACACGTCCGCGATTCTGTACAACAAGGCTGCCTTCGAGACGGCCGGCGTCGGGCCGGTACCGACGGCGGTCGAAGATGCTTGGACGTGGGATGAGTTCGAGAAGGTCGCCCAGAAACTCCGCGACTCGATGCCGGCCGACAAGTACCCCTTCGCCGTGAACTGGCAGGGCAACGGGGTGACCCGTTGGCTCAACTGGCTCTTCCAGGCTGACGGCCGGTTCTTGGAAGACGATCTCGTCACGCCGGCGATCAAGTCGAAAGCGGGGGCCACGGCGCTTGATTTCACCCGCAGCTTCTTCCCCAAGGGCTTCGTTCCGCCGAGCGACTCGGTGCAGTCATCCACCCTGGCGGCGGACATCTGGTTCTCCCAGACATCCGCGATGGGTTTCGCTGGTGCATTCCTCATCCCGAGTGCCGCCAAGACGCTCGACTTCGACTGGGGTGCCACGTTCTTCCCCCGCAACGTTCGTGCCGGCGGTGACCTCGGCGGCAACGCGCTGGTCGCAACATCGGAGACGAGCAACCCAGAGCTGGCGGCATCCTTTCTCGACTTCATGACGCAGGAGCAGCCGATGCGCGATTTCTGCTCGGGAGCATCCCTGCTTCCCACCCGCGCCGACCTCGTGGCGGGCGGAATCGAGTTTGCACAACGCTCGGACCTCTCGCCGGTCTTCGTCGGTCAGGCGAGTGTTGTTCAGGCGCAGGATGCCGGTCAGGTGGCCTCGCCCGACATGACGAAGATCATCACGGTGCTGAAGGACCAACTCGAACTCGCCTTCGTGGGCGGTCAGAGCACCGACGACACTCTCACGGCGATCTCTGCAGGCATCGCCAAAGCAACCGGCGGATGACGCAGCGCCCATCCGTCGATCAGCCGAGGGCGTGATGACTGGGCAGTTCGTCGCGGGCCAGGCACCCACCGTGGGGTCGGGCCGGTCAGCACGGCCGAGAACGCGCCCTCGCGGAGAAGCGCGGGCGGCCTACTTTTTTCTGACGCCCAATGTGGTGCTGCTCGGCTTGTTCGTATTCCTTCCCCTGGGGGGCGCGCTGATTCTCAGCCTGCAGCGCACCGACGGATTCGGCGAGGGCTCCTTCATCGGCGGTGCTAATTACGCGCAGCTCCTCTCCGACCCGTTGTTCTGGCGCGCGGCGGTGAACACCGTCCTCTTCACGGTTCTCGTGACTCCCCTGTCAATGGGACTGGGCTTGCTCGCGGCGGTGCTTCTCAACTCGGTTCTGCCAGCACGTGGGTTCTTCCGATCCATCATGATCCTGCCGATGGCGATTTCCGGTGTCGCGACCGCATTGATGGGGGTGCTGATCTTCGACGAGAACAGCGGTGTCGTCGACAAGATGCTTCGATTCATGGGCCTTCCCGGCGTGCCATGGCAGTCGGGGGGAGCGGCCGCTTTCGCATCCGTCGTCATCATGACCCTGTGGTGGCGGGTCGGATTCAACATGTTGATCTACCTGGCGGGCCTTCAGGGCATCAGCCCGGAGCTCATCGAGGCAGCCCGCCTCGACGGTGCAACCGGCTTGCAGAGGTTGCGTTTCGTCACGGTGCCCCTGCTCGGACCGTCATCCTTCTTCTTACTCGTGCTGAACGTCATTTATTCGTTCCAGGTGTTCGATCTGGTCTTCGTGATGACGGGCGGTGGGCCGCAGAACGCCACCTCGGTACTTGTCACCTACGCCTACGACCAAGCATTCGTGACCCGGGATCAGGGGTACGCCGCCGCGATCGGCATCGTCCTGATGGTCTTCGCGCTCGTATTCACGGCCGTTCAGTGGCGCTACAACAAAAGTCGTGACCGTGGCGAGTAGCGTGTCGCGCATCAGGGCGGGCCGACGTTGGGGGCTGGGCCTGCGGCTCGTTCTCGCGATCGCCATGTCGGCGGTGATCATCTTTCCGCTCTACTGGATGATCGTCGTCGCGTTCTCGGCGCGGGCCGACCTCCTTGGGCCGGAACTTCGTTTCTGGCCTGAAACCTTCACGTTGGAGAACTTCGAACGCGTATTGACGACCTTCCCCGTCGCCGAATGGTTCGGCAACTCGGTGGCGATCTCGGTGGTGGTCTCCACCATCACCGTGGCGGTAAACCTGCTCGGCGGGTATGCGTTCGCGCATCTCCGGTTCCGAGGCTCCACGGCGCTGTTCATCATCGCCTTGACCACGCTCATCCTCCCGCTGCAAGTCATCATGGTGCCGCTGTTCCGGCTCATCACGGGCCTCGGTCTATACGGCAGCTATTGGGCGGTCATCCTCCCCACCGCCGCATCCGCGTTCGGGCTTTTCCTCTCCCGACAGTTCATCCAAGGGATCCCCCGCGATTTGATCGAGGCTGCTCGCATCGACGGCGCTGGTCATTTCCGCGTTTTCGCGCAGATCGTACTTCCGCTGTCCAAGCCGCTTATCGCCGTGCTCTTCTTCATGACCCTCTTGCAGAGTTGGAATGACTTCGCCTGGCCGCTCATCGCCCTGAAGGAGAACTCGCTCTTCACGCTCCCGATCGGCCTTCTCTACCTCCAGGGGCAATTCGGCGCCGACTACGGCGGCACGATGGCATTCGCGTTGATCAATGTGATCCCGCTTGCGGTGCTCTTCCTGCTCTTCCAGCGCTATTTCGTGCAGGGTTTTGCGCGGAGTGGACTGCGTTGATCGTCGTCCCCGACGCACGTCGGGTTACCATGGAAAAGACTTCCGGCTGATTCGAGTATCGATTCAAGCCTGGGCCACGGCGGGCCCACCTCCTCCGACTGCACCGCCGTCCACTCCATGAAAATGCTTTCTCACGCTTTCGGCGCTTCGCGGGGCCATCGGACGATCCACACCGTTCTCACCAAGCGGCGTCTGGCGACCGGCGCATCCCTCGCCGCGCTCTCCTTGGCCGCAGTCGTCGCGGTTGCTCCGCAGCCTGCCCCTTCCGTCGCCGCCGAGTTCAAGGCGTTCATCTCCACTCATGCTCAGACGCTGGTTGTTCCCCCGACGGTCGCGACGCCGAACGTCGTGCGGGACGCCTACTCGGCCACGGCGGGTATCCGAACGCTTGCGGCCGGGGGGACCAACTACGACTGGGCCAAGCTCGTTCTGCTATCCGCGGGTTGGCCGATTAGTGACGCCAATGTGACGGTGCTGACCCGGTGGATGCGCCAAGAGAATGGCCCCGACGATTGGTTCAATCGCAACAATCCACTGAACAACGGGTGGGGGTCCGGCGGTGGCGGGGGAACCGGAACGTACGACAGTCTCGTAATAGCGGCGCAGCAGGCGGCAGATGCGTTGACCCGCAATGCGGGCTATGGCGCGATCGCGGCATCCCTCGCCGCCTCCGCGCCGACCGCCGAGACCGAGCAGGCGATCTGGGCGTCACCGTGGGCATCCGGACATTACGCCAACGGTGGCCATTGGTCGTACACACCCGTCCTCGTAATCAAAGCGCCCGACAGCACGTGGTGACGCCGGGCGCCTTGACGGGACTCGCATCGGTCGCCTTCTAACGCGGCGGAACCATGAGTCGGAGCATCCGCTCGGCTGATCTTCGCCGCTCGGCGTTAGCGACCACCCGGCTGAATCGGCGCGCTCTGCCTTCCCTGGTCGCCGCAGGCTGAGGTCGGCGCCCCCACGCGATGAGGGTAAAACCCACTCTCAGGGCGAGTCGGTCGAGCCTTCTGTCACGACGCGGTGAGTGATTTTGATTACGGCGGATCGGGTGGAGCGAATCCTGGCGAGCGGTGACGCTCGTCATGACGTTGTCCATCGTGTTTCCTCACGACTAGAAGTAACGCGGCAGGCTGGATGGCGCGCGCGAAACTGAGGGGGTGCCACTCGTGGCGGCGACAAGGTAGGCAAAAGCCAGCGGACGAGGTCAATCGGCCGGGAGAGCCGTAGTCGGCTCGGAGCGGTAGAGAATCAGGAAGGCCAGATGGCGGCCGAATCCCCGATCAGCGAGTAGCTGGGCCGGAGAAGTCGGCGACGGTGGGTGCATTGTTCGTCGCAATGATCTTCACGGTCGGTCTCCTCTCGTTACGGCGTTTGCAAAGGTAGCGGTCGAGGATGCCTCTGCGCAAGCGCCCGACTGCGGGAAGTACGCTTCGCCCACTTGCCCGGAGCGCACTCCGCTGGCGCTGATATAGTTTCACCGTCGCGAAACGACGGCATGCGCCCGTAGCTCAGCGGATAGAGCAATTGACTACGGATCAATAGGCCGGGGGTTCAAATCCCTCCGGGCGCACCAA
>Ga0209512_1000641_pt1 | contig 54096 bp, 55 predicted proteins | sample frozenSSSSmetaG_FD_184142 | JGI IMG/M metagenome (GOLD analysis project Ga0209512, IMG submission 184142) | Glacier valley bacterial and archeal communities from Borup Fiord, Nunavut, Canada, to study Microbial Dark Matter (Phase II) -... | ecosystem: Environmental > Aquatic > Freshwater > Ice >...
GCCCAGGTTCGAGAGGTGGCATCCACCCTCATCAGGATCAGCAAAGATCGCAATCTGCCGGTGCTCCTCGTCGGGCACGTGACGAAAGACGGCACTATCGCCGGCCCCCGCCTGCTCGAACACCTCGTGGATGTCGTGCTGCAGTTCGAAGGTGATCGCCAGACCGCCTTGCGATTCGTCCGCTCCCACAAGAACCGCTTCGGCCCCACCGATGACGTGGGTTGTTTCGAGATGGCGGGCGACGGCATCCGCGAGGTCGCCGACCCCAGCGGTCTCTTCCTCTCCCGATCGCGGGCACCGGTCAGCGGCACCGCGGTCACCATCGCTGTTGACGGCCGCCGCGCGATGCCCGTCGAGGTGCAGGCCCTCATCGTCAAAACCACGGTGCCGCAACCGCGTCGGGTGGTCAACGGAGTGGATGCCTCGCGAGTCGCGATGCTGCTGGCCGTACTCGAGCGGCGGGCGGGCATCCCACTATCCGGTTGCGATGTTTACGTCGCAACCGTGGGAGGTATCAGGCTCACAGAGCCAGCAGCTGACCTGGCAATCGCGCTGGCAATCGCTGGCGCGTATAAGGACATCTCCTATCCGGTGACCCTGGCGGCGGTAGGCGAGATCAGCCTTGCTGGCGAGATACGGCCAGCGGCCGCCATGAAGCAGCGGTCCACCGAAGCGGCCCGGCTCGGTTTTGCGACCGTACTCGACTCCACCGCCCTGACCATCAAAGACGCCCTCCGCCTCGCGGCCGAGTCCTCGATCAACAGACGAGCCACCCTGACACGGGTCGAGGTGGCTGAGGCTTAGGCGAAACAAGTCGAGGCGACGGGCGCTTAGGCGAAACAGGTCGAGGCCGCGCAGCATTGGCACCGGTCACGCCGCGGGCCAGTCGGACCGGTCAGGAGTAGTGCTCGCGACGATCCTTCTCGTCAGCGGACAACTGCCCGGCGTCGTCGGCCTGCTCGAGTTGCTCGTGCTCCGCGATCGCGCTCTTGTCTTCGGCGGCGCTGCGGATGCGGTCGTCTGCGGGAGGAGGAATCTGTGTCATAGACCAATTCCAGCGCAGATACTCGGGCCAGCAAAGCCCTTGCGCTACCGAGATGATGCGGTGCTAGCGCAGCATCACCCAGGATCCCCAGTCCTCGACTTGCCAGGTGATCCAGCCATTTTGACGCTGCAAGCTGATCGCGATCGAGTCGGTGTCGCCACTGGCCTTCGTCGCGACGCAGGTGAAGGTACTACCGATGATCAGTGGCGGCGCTGGGCATTGGAGGGAGATTTTCACGCCCAGGGCAGCGGCATCCGCCACTACCGCTTGCTCTGCTGACGCCGAGAAGTTCGCCGGGAAAAGCGCGATCAGAAGGCCCGGCCATATCAGCACGCCGACAAGAACGGAGGTGAGGGATGCCGCGAAGACCGCGAGCGTCGCGAAACCCTTGCCGGTTTCCCTGTAGGTGCGAAGAGAACGAGCGATGAGGTAGCCCGGCTCACGCAGAAAGGCCCACATTGCACTAGCGGGTTTGGCGTGGCCCCACACCTGCAGAACGAGACGGTCGTACGCCGCAAGACCCAGCACGAGCAGGTAGGGAAACACCCACACCACCACGAGCAGGGGAAGGTTGTTGCCCAACCCCAGCACGGCGACGATGATGACCGAGGCCGCTAACTGCAGGAAGGGCATGAGCGCGATGCCCCAGACCGCGGCCGTGTAGGTGCGAGTCTTCTTCAGTTCGCGCGCCGGTGCTTCTTCTTCGGCGAATGCGGTGAGTGTGGATGCCGCTGGCGCCGCGTTCGTGTGCGCGCTTGCGCGGCGCGGACCGGGCGTGATGTCATCCACCGTGTCGGTCAGGGGCGGCTCGAGTTCGCGCAGAGTCATCGCCAGCAACGGCTGAGCGCTCAGCTCCTCACGAACGGTGTCCGTATCGGTATCGAGATCTGCTCGCAGAAAATCGTTGCCGTCATTCTCGCGACGCTCGCGCTCGCGCTGCTCGCGCCGGGACGGTAGACCCGCCTCGTATTCCTGGCGGGTGGGGAGCTCATCATCATCGGCGAAACCGAGACGGGTCGGGAGTTCCGCGTCATCCGCGAAACCGACCCTGGCCGCGGGCTGGATGACGATGGGCGCACGCGCCTCGGACGTGTGCTCCGTCCACGCCTGCGCATCCCACCAGCGCAACTGCGGCAGACCGAGCGGGTCTGGATACCACCCCGCGGGTACGCCGAACTTGTTATCTTCCACGAGCTAACAGTAGCGGCAGAACATACCTGACAGAAAGCGCTGTCTATATTGACAACACGCCCAATGCGGGGGTCAGTTCTAGCGAATGCGCCTGCACGAATCGGGTCGGCATCATCCGTTCAGCAGAAATTGGCGGGAGCTGCCGGATGAAACCTTGTTGACGATGACGTCGAGGTGATAGCTGGCCCCGCCGGCGATGACCGGGGTCTTGGGCGCAGCGCATGTGTCGACCGATGAGCGGGTGCGATCCCACGGCAGGGACGGCCCGGCCTTCGGCACGCCCGGCAGCAGGAGAGTCAACGCCGCGACGGGTGCGGTCTGGCAGTCTTTCGAGCTCCAGATGCGCTCCGAACCGCTTGTGATCACATACTCCTGAACGTCGGAGCCAGCGGCGAAGGTGCAGGCGTCGAGGGCCGTGCTCTTGAGCGTGAACGAGAGAGTGGGGTTGACGCCGGCCTCGTACGAGGCGGCATCCGTCTCAGCCGTCACCGTGACCTTCGTCGGGTCGCAGGCCGACGCGTCGGCAGGATTCGTCGACACGGCCTCGGGCGGTGCGGAGCTCGTACCCGGCGTCGAAGCGGCCCCGCCACTACCGGGGCGAACCACCACGAGCACCGCGATCACGATGATCACGAGGATGCCGAGGGCCACGAAAAGGCGCCGCCGCCAGTACACGCGGCTGGGTTGGGGGCCCACCGGGTTGCGGAACGTCGACATGCTGACAGGCTAAGCCGGGGTTGCGGCGAGCCCGAGACCGACACGGGCGTTAGGGGCGTTCCGGGTCCCGCCGGCTTGCCTCAGATGAGTTTCAGCATCCGGGTGTTTCCGAGCGTGTTCGGTTTCACGCGCGAAAGGTCGAGAAACTCGGCGACGCCCTCATCCGGTGACAGCGCGAGTTCGGCGAAGACGTCCGAGCCCACCAGCGGTTCCTCGATCGCCCGGAAACCGTGCCGGGAGAAGAACTGCGTCTCGAAGGTGAGGCAGAAGAGCCGACTCAATCCGAGGGCGGCGGCGTCGGATTCGAGCCGCTCCAGAAGCAGTGCTCCGATGCCGAGCCGCCTCGATGCGGGCGCTGTTGCGAGGGTACGGACCTCGCCGAGGTCTTGCCACATCACGTGCAGGGCGCCGCACCCGACCAACTCGCCGTGCTGCGACTCGGCGACGCGAAACTCCTGTACCGCTTCGTAGAAGACAACCCGATCTTTGCCGAGCAAGATGCGCTGCTGCACCAGAGGCTCGACGAGCGCCTGGATGCCGGGCACGTCACTCGTGCGGGCCTGCCGAACGACGAAAGATGCCACCACTCAAGGCTAGGCCGTGAGTGGTGGCATCTGCGCTTCCGGCCGCCGCGCGACCGCGGCATCCTGGCGCTACGCCTCGATGGGCACCGGCTCCTTCTCGGGGAGCCCGGCCTGGCGGGATGTGGTGAACACGTAGGCACCATCGACGTAGTCGACGTGCACGTGGTCGCCCGCGTTCAGCTCGCCGTGCAGGATCTTCTCGCTGAGGGCATCCTCGATATCGTGCTGAATGGCGCGGCGCAATGGCCGAGCCCCCAGCGCCGGATCGAAGCCCACCTTGATGAGCTGCTCCTTCGCGGGGACCGTCAGGTCCACGGTCAGGTCGCGATCCATCATGCGCAGGCCGAGCCGCTTGATGAAGAGGTCGACGATCTGCAGCAATTCCTGGGGTGTCAACTGCGGGAAGACGATGGTCTCGTCCACCCGGTTGAGGAACTCGGGCTTGAAGTGCTTCTTCAACTCCTCGACGACCTTGCCGCGCATGCGGTCGTAGCTCGTCGCGGTGTCGCCCTCGATCTGGAATCCGACCGGGCCACCCGTGATGTCCTTCGTACCGAGGTTCGTGGTCATGATGATGACCGTGTTCTTGAAGTCGACGACCCGACCCTGGCCATCCGTCAACCGGCCCTCCTCGAGAATCTGGAGCAGGGAGTTGAAGATGTCGGGGTGGGCCTTCTCGATCTCGTCGAACAGAACCACGGAGAACGGCTTGCGGCGCACCTTCTCGGTGAGCTGGCCGCCCTCCTCGAAGCCGACGAACCCGGGAGGGGCGCCGAACAGGCGCGAAACGGTGTGTTTCTCGCCGTACTCGCTCATGTCGAGGGCGATCAGGGCGTTCTCATCGTCGAACAGGAACTCCGCGAGCGCCTTGGCCAGCTCGGTCTTACCGACGCCGGTGGGCCCGGCGAAGATGAACGAACCACTGGGGCGCTTCGGGTCTTTGAGCCCGGCACGGGTTCGGCGGATGGTCTTGGAGAGCACCGAGATGGCCTCCTCCTGCCCGATGACGCGCATGTGCAGGGCCTGCTCCATGAAGATGAGCCGGCTCGACTCCTCCTCGGTGAGCTTGAAGACCGGGATGCCGGTGGCAGCCGCCAGAACCTCGGCGATCAGCCCCTCGTCAACCTCTGCGGTGGTCGAGACGTCGCCCGACTTCCACTGCTTCTCCAGGCGCAGCCGCTCGCCGAGCAGCTTCTTCTCCTCGTCGCGCAGGGATGCGGCCTTCTCGAAGTCCTGGTCTTCGATTGCGCCTTCCTTCTGGGTGCGGACGGCCGCGATCTTGTCGTCGAACTCCCGAAGCTCCGGTGGTGCGGACAGGATCGACAGGCGCAGGCGTGCGCCAGCCTCATCGATCAGGTCGATCGCCTTGTCGGGCAGGAAGCGGTCGGCGACGTACCGGTCGGCCAAGTTGGCAGCCGCGACGATCGCGCCATCCGTAATCGAAACCCGATGGAAGGACTCGTACTTGTCACGGAGCCCCTTGAGGATATTGATGGTGTGGGGCAGGGACGGCTCATGCACCTGCACGGGCTGGAAGCGGCGCTCGAGCGCAGCATCCTTCTCGAAGTGTTTGCGGTACTCGTCGAGAGTCGTGGCGCCGATCGTCTGCAGCTCGCCCCGGGCCAGGAGCGGCTTGAGAATGGATGCCGCGTCGATCGCCCCCTCGGCAGCACCCGCGCCGACGAGAGTGTGGATCTCGTCGATGAAGGTGATGATGTCGCCGCGGGTGCGGATCTCCTTGGTGACCTTCTTGAGGCGCTCCTCGAAATCACCGCGGTAGCGGCTGCCGGCAATGAGCGAGCCGAGATCGAGGGTGTAGAGCTGCTTGTCCTTCAGCGTCTCGGGCACATCGCCGCGAACGATCGCGAGCGCGAGGCCCTCGACCACTGCGGTCTTGCCGACGCCGGGCTCGCCGATCAGCACGGGATTGTTCTTCGAGCGACGGGAGAGGATCTGCATGACCCGCTCCATCTCCTTCTCGCGCCCGATCACGGGGTCGAGCTTTCCATCACGGGCAGCCTGGGTGAGGTTACGGCCGAATTGGTCGAGAATCTGCGAGCCCTTGTCGGGTGACGAATCGTTGGCGCCGACAGCGACCGCCTCCTTGCCCTGGTAGCCGGAGAGCAGTTGGATAACCTGCTGGCGCACCTTGTTGAGGTCAGCGCCGAGCTTGACGAGCACCTGCGCGGCGACCCCCTCGCCCTCGCGGATGAGCCCGAGCAGAATGTGCTCGGTGCCGATGTAGTTGTGGCCGAGCTGCAGGGCCTCGCGAAGCGAGAGCTCGAGCACCTTCTTGGCGCGCGGCGTGAAGGGGATATGACCCGTCGGCTGCTGCTGCCCCTGGCCGATGATGTCCTGGACCTGCTCGCGAACGGAATCGAGCGAGATGTTCAGCGACTCGAGCGCCTTGGCGGCGACGCCCTCACCCTCATGGATGAGCCCGAGCAGGATGTGCTCGGTGCCGATGTAATTGTGGTTGAGCATCTTGGCCTCTTCTTGGGCCAAAACAACGACGCGCCGGGCGCGATCGGTAAAACGTTCGAACATGGTCTGACTCCCTTGGCGCCGGGCGGATGTCGGTGCCGATATAGAGAGACTACTTTCGCAGCGGGCCGAATTGGCGGGTGTTCGCCGTCGGCGTCACAGCGTCTGGGCGCTGCGACAGATGCCGGGTAACCCGGCTTAGCGGCGGGTCATGTCGCAACCGCCTCCGTACGATCCGGCCGGAAAGTCGACGCCGGCTGCCCCGAGCGCGGCCATGAACTCTTCTCCCTCAGGAGTAGGGATGCTGGCGCCGGAGCACACCCCGACCTGCACTTGGGTAGGGGTCGGTGCGTTGCTGAACTGAACGAGGACCGACACCGGCATACCCACCCGGATTGCCGACTCAACGAGGGCGACTCGACGCGGCCATTCCGGTGTTGCTTCGATCGGGGTGGGCTGTGTCGACGGAGGCGACGACAGCGGCGAGACCTCGATTTGAACGTGTCCGGCCTGCCACAGGAAGTCCACCCTGTCGAGGTCAGGGTCAACGTCGTCAATGCTCACCTGCTGGGCGAAGTCGGTCGCCGCGAGTGGGGGGAGCGACCCGCCAGCGTCGAAATTGCGAAAGTGCCATGACGTGCGGGCGTCGGACAAGTCATTGACGGCGCGCAGTCGGTCCCACGGAATGGCCGCGGCTGACTCGGGCCCCATATCGGCATAGGTGCGGAGGTAGACGTCGCTGCCAGGCGGCATCTGCTGGAGACTGAGGGTCAGCGGGTGACCGTATGCCACTCTAAGACGGAACAGATAGCCGATGTCGGTCTCAAGCTGGTTGTGGGTCAGGGCTACGGTGTCGGATGTCAGTAGAGGGCTGCCGTCGGCCTTGAACGCCACGGAGACTCGCTGGCCCGAGAAACTCGAACCGGCCAAGACATCTTTCACCGATTGGACGATGAGGGTAAAGCTCGCCTCGTCCACCGCTGACAGATTCACTTCGACCGACACGTCAAACGTGTAGTCCCCCGCGATCGAAACATTATTTGTGACCTTCTCGACAAATGGGGACTGCTCGAGTTGATCATTGAGACCCCTGAGGGCCAGCTCCATCCCTGCCTGCTTCGCTGCGGACCCGAGCACCTGCACAGGATTGCCGGTTGAGCTGCAGCCGGCAAGGCCGGCAATCACCAGCATCCCGATGAGCGCAACCCCGCCGCGCGACCGCATGACGGCAGCCTAGTGGGCGGGGTCCGCGCGACACCGAGGGATTGGTGTAATAGGCTCGGCCGACCCCGCCGGTCCTGTCGATTCGCTGACCACGCATGCCATCCACTGCCGGCTTGACGAACTGCTCGCCAGCCGTGGGATGACATTGACCCGCCTCAGCGAGCTGGTCGGCGTCAGTGTGGTGAATCTCAGCGTGCTCAAGAACGGTCGGGCCCGCGCCATCCGCTTCTCCACGCTGACGGCACTCTGCGAGGTGCCCGAGTGCGAGGTGGGCGACCTGCTCACGCGTTCATAACTCCTGCTGATCGTTCATCGGAGGTGCACGCCTCGGCCTGATTGCTGGACGGGATTGGTCGGCCCCTTCGTTCTGCAGGAGTTATCAACGCGACCGGCTTTGGCGCCCTGGCCTCACGCCCGCTTCGGTCGTGTCCCGGCGGCGCGCGAGCCCCCTAAGCTCGTGGCCATGAATGGTGACGACGACAACTCCCCCGTGGGCTTCATGGGCCGCGTTCGCAATATGAAGGTGCTGACGTGGGTGCTCATCGTTGGACTGGGTGCCCTAACAGTCGGAGCGTCGACCGTGTTGTTCGTCACTCAGTTCGCCAACGCCAACAAGTAGCGCTGAGCGCTGGGCTGGAACTTGGCGAGGCCAGAGCCCGGCGCGGGTAGAGCGGCGAACTACCGTTCGGCCCGCTCGGGATCGGGCTGACCGATCCGCTCCCGCTCTTGGGCCTCGATCTTCGCGTAGGCCGCTCTCTCGCTGCGGTCTGACCGGATGATCGCGCGCATCGCGAACCAGAAGATGAGCCCGACCAGAATGGTCGGGGTCACCGAGAAGAGCGCGTTGGCCCAGAATTCCTGCGGCATTCAGCCAGCGTAACCGTTGAGGATGTAGACGATCCCGACCACCAGCAGGATCACAGCGAGCCCGATGCCGGTGATGAGCCGCGACCAGCGCCGGTTCACAGTGGCTCGGCGATAAAACAGGTCACGGGCCCGTCTTCACGACGCCGATGATGCTCGAGACGCGCGCGGAGATACCGACACCGACGACGAGAGCCCGGATCGCCATCCGGGTGTTGGAGATCGTACCCTTCGCCTGCCCACCCTCACCGGGGAGCGTGAGGTCGCTCACCCCTTGACCAAGGGGAACAGCACCGTCTCGCGGATACCCAACCCGGTGATGCACATGAGCAGGCGGTCGATTCCCAGCCCGATTCCGCCGGTCGGCGGCATCCCGTGTTCTAGTGCCCGCAGGAACTCCTCATCGAGCCGCATCGCCTCGAGGTCACCATCGCTTGCGAGCAGCGCCTGCTCCACGAAGCGTTCACGCTGGATGACGGGGTCGATGAGTTCCGAGTACCCGGTCGCCAGCTCGAACCCGCGCACGTACAGGTCCCACTTCTCGACCACGCCGCTGATCGAGCGGTGGTCGCGCACGAGTGGGCTCGTGTCGACGGGGAAGTCGAGAACGAACGTCGGGCGGATGAGGTCGACTTTGACGTAGTGCTCCCAGAGTTCCTCGACCAACTTGCCGTGAGTGGGATGGGCGACCTCGACGCCGATTGCGCGCGCGTGCTCCTGCAGGTACGCCACGTCTGTGCCCGGCACGATGTCGAGTCCGGATGCCTCGGCGAGCGAGTCGTACATCGACACTCGCTCCCAGTGCCCGCCGAGGTCGTACTCGGTGCCGTCGGCCCAGGTGACCTGAAGGTGGCCGGTGACGGCGAGCGCCGCGTTCTGCACCAGAAGCTGCGTCAGGTCGGCCATGCGTAGGTAGTCACCGTAGGACTCGTACGCCTCCAGCATGGCGAACTCGGGCGAGTGGGTGGAGTCGGCGCCCTCGTTGCGGAAGTTGCGGTTGATTTCGAAGACCCGATCGATGCCGCCGACGACGGCGCGTTTCAGGTAGAGCTCGGGGGCGATCCGCAAGAACAAGTCGGTATCGAACGCGTTGCTGTGGGTGGTGAACGGGCGCGCGGAGGCACCACCATGCATGACCTGGAGCATCGGGGTCTCGACTTCGAGATAATTCTCATCGGCGAAAGTGGCGCGGAGACTCGCGTTCACAGCCGCCCGCGCACGCACCGTGGCGCGGGCCTGTTCCCGAACGATGAGATCGAGGTACCGGCTGCGCACACGCCCCTCTTCGCTGAGCTCGGCGTACATATTCGGCAGCGGCAGCACGGCCTTCGCGGCGATCTGCCAGGTGGCGGCGAGCACGGAGAGCTCACCGCTGCGGCTGGAGATGACCTCCCCCGAGACGAACACGTGGTCGCCGAGGTCGACGAGTTCTTTCCACTCCTGCAGCGACGCCTCGCCGACGCCAGCGAGGCTGACCATAGCTTGGATGCGAGAGCCGTCGCCGGCCTGCAGAGTGGCGAAACAGAGCTTGCCGGTGTTGCGCTGGAAGACCACCCGGCCGGCGATGCCGACAATGACCCCGGTCGTTTCGTCGGCTCGCAGGTGGCCGAAACGCTCCCGTAGGGCGCCGATCGTGGCATCCACCGGCACACCCACCGGGTAAGCCTCGCGGCCGGAAGACAGGATGCGTTCGCGCTTGGCGAGCCGAACGGCCCGCTGCTCGAAGGTGGACTCCGCGCTGGACTCCGTGGTCGTCGACTCGGCGCTGGGGGCCGCCGGAGCGAGGGTCGCGTCGTCGGGCTGCTGAGTCATCTCGGCCTATGGTATCCGCAGCTCGCGGTTGTCGATCAGCCGGGTACCGCCGACTCGAGCGGCGGCGAGGCACAGGGCGACGCCGTGAAAATCATCACCGACGGCCTCGAAGGTGACCGGATCGACGAGGCTCAGATAGTCGAGCCGCACCGCACGCTCGGTGCGCAGTGCGCGTTCCGCAGCGGCGAGCGCGCCGTTCACGCCCTCGCGGACGGATGCCTCGGCGGCATCCAGCGCGCGGGGAATGACAGCGGCGGCTCTCCGGTCCTCCTCTTTCAGAAAACGGTTACGGCTCGACAGGGCGAGCCCGTCCGCATCCCGAACGATGGAGATCGACTCGATGCGCGCCGCGAAATCGAGGTCGGCGATCATCCGGCGCACCAGGAAGAGTTGCTGGGCATCCTTGGCCCCGAAGGTAACCACGTCGGGGGTGATGATGCCGAGGAGCTTCGCCACCACGGTGAGCACGCCATCGAAGTGCCCGGGCCGGGATGCCCCCTCGAAGGTGAGCCCAACCGGCCCAGCGCTGACATGAACCCCAGACGACCCCGTGGGGTACATCTCGTCGACGGTGGGCACGAAGGCCGCCGTGGCGTTGGATGCGCCGGCGAGGGCGAGGTCGGCCTCCACAGTGTGCGGATAGCGGTCCAGGTCCTCCGTCGCGCTGAACTGGGTGGGGTTCAGAAAGATCGACACCACCCGCACATCAGCCAGTCGTGCAGCCCGCTCGAGGTGCGCGGAATGCCCGGCGTGCAGCGCACCCAGGGTGGGGGTCAAGGCCACAGAACGACCTTGCTCGCGCCATCCCGCCACAGCGGCCCGCATCTCGGCAACGGTGCGGATGACGGTCGGTGCGCCGCGGTCCGTCACGGCGTCATGCCCGTCGTACCGGCAGTGCCGGCCTCCATGAGGGCCGCCTCGACCGCCGACCGCACGAGTGGACCGAGCACGGCGCCCGGCCGCGGCATCCCGATCCCGGCCAGCAACGCGCTGGCCTGACGCACGATCTCGGCTGAGAACGCGCTGGCCGTCTGCACCGCCTCAGCGTAGGCGGCCCGATCCTCCTCGCGAACGACCACCGGTTCGGCGCCCATCTCTACCGCAAGGGCCTGCGCGATGGGCAGCACCGCAGTAGGGGCGGCGACCGCGCACCAGCTGTCCCGCAGCCGTACGAGGTCGAGGGATGTTCCGGTGAAGACCATCACGGGGTGGATCGCGAGCGGGATGGCGCCCGCCCGCGCCGCCGGAGCCAGCACGGAGTAGCCGAACTCGGGAGCGGTATGGGCCACCAATTGCCCGAGCTGCCAGGCCCCCGTCTCCGCCAGGCCCGTCACCAGGCTGGATATCGAATGGCCGGGGATGGCGAGGATCACGAGTTCGCTGCGCTCCACGAGGTCGGGGATGTCGAGGATCGGCACCCCGGGCACCATCGACTGCGCTCGCTCCCGGTTCGCCGGCGTGACCGCCGACATCCCGACGATACTGTGGCCGGCACCGCCCAATGCCGCAGCGAGCACCGGGCCGACCCGGCCGGCGCCGATAATCCCCACTCCGAGGCGGCCCGTGGGTGTCATCGTTCTAACCTCCCAAGGCAGCGGGCAGCGTCGGGCGCAGCCGGGGCCGATCCGACATCGGATCACCCGCGCCCGCTCTCCAACGGTGGCTGGAATCGTTGACGGCGGAGTCGACGGCGCCCCGGGCGAGGTCGCGGAACAAGCCGCTGAGAGCGGTCCCATCCACGCCCCCGAGATGAGCACTCACGGGCCCCGCGACCGTGTGAAGGTGCACTGAGCCGACGGCGAGGGCACGAAGAATCGGCCCTTGGTGCAGCGAAATACTCTGGATGCGAGCCAGCGGCACGATCACGAGGGTGCGGTGCAGCCGCCCTCGGCGCAGCAGTACCAGCTCGCGATCGAGTAGGTAACCGTTTCGGCGCCACGACAATGGCCGCAGCCAGGCCGCTCGGCGCGGTGAATTGGTGAACCCGTCCGAACCCCCCCGCGAAACTAAACCGGTCTGCAGGAGGTGCCGCGTATCCGGCCCCATCATGCCCGGCAACAGCAGCTCGAGCACCCTGTGCACGTCGGCGAGGTTCCCGACCGGCAGGATCGTCGTGTCGGCCTGGCCCCCCGCACCGCTTTTTTTAGAGGCCGAGGCGCGGTTGATGCGGATCTCCCACCATCCGGCCGGTCGCCAGAGCAGGGGTTGAACGATCTCGATGGCGTGGATGCGACCCGGCGGCAGCGTCTCGTTACTCGTCGACAGCAGCCCGAACCCGACCCGCACCCCGTCAGGGGTATCCGCGATGCTGTAGCGCACCGAGCGGGTGAACCGCCGCACGTAGAAACCCAGGGCCCCGATGAGCCCCGGGACAATCGTGATCAACAGGATGAACTGATGCGTGCCCGCGGTAGAAGCGATGACTGCCGCTGCGGCGATGGTCGCGAAAACGGTGAATCCACTGAGCACGAGCGAGCCGACCAGCCGACCGAGGTGCAACTGCACGACGGATTCGGGAGCCGCGGCATCCGCGGCGAGTTCGGGTGCGAGAAACTCACCCACCCGGCGCGAGATCAAGCCGCCGGTTGCTGCATCCGTGGCCGCGGCGGCCTGCGAGCGGGTGCCCGACGCGAGCAGCAGGATCTCCCGGCGCAACTCATCCGCGGCTGCGGAGCCGAGATAGGCCAACTGCACGTTGGCATCCTGTCCCGCCACGTTGATCTCGAGCTTGGCGGCGCCGACGATGCGGGCCAGCACCGGTCGACCGATGTTGATCGCCTGGATGCGGTCGAGGCGGCCCCGGCGGTTCGTGCGGAACAGAACGCCGCTTCGCACCTCCACCTGCTCGTCGGTTATTCGGAAGGTGTGCATGCGCCACGAAATGGTGAAGCCCGCCACGAACACGAGCAATCCGCCGGCGAGGATGGCCAGGGCGGTCGGCGCTAGGTCGTGTTGCAGCACCCAGCTGAATGGGTCGTACCCCTCGCCGGGGCCCTCCCCGATGGCCAGGTTGATGACCCTGTCACGGAAGTTGATCGCGATCACCCCGAGTATGGCGACGAACGCGATCCCGCCTCGGAGCAACGGGGTGGCCGGATGCAGCCGGTGCCACTGCCCGTCGGCCAACCGGGAGTCGGTCACCTGCAGCATGCGGGCCTCACAGGCCCGACCGTCGTGTCTCGGCCAACGCGACGAGGTGGTCCCGCAGGGTGTCGGCATCGTGCTGAGGCAGCCCGGGGATGGACACCCCGGAGGCTGCGGCGGCTGTCACGAGCTTGAGTTCGCTGAGCCCGACAAGCCGATCAAGCGGCCCGCGGTTGATATCGACCAGTTGCATCCGGCCGTATGGCACGGCGACGAACCGCTGGCTCAGCAGCCCCCGCCGGAACAGCAGGTCGTCCGTGCGCAGTTGGTAACCGATGGCTCGCACCCGGCGCGGCGTCAGAATGAGGATGACGAGGAAGAGCACTCCCAGCCCGGAAGGGACCGTCCAGAGCCAGGCCAGCCCCGTCACGAGCGCCGGAATCGAGGTCGCCGCTACGAGCACCAGGCCGCTGATGAGCATGCCCACGAAGTCGACTACCACGTAGCGGGGAGAGACGCGCAGCCACTCCCCGTCGACCGGCTCCAACCGGTTCGTCACGCCGGGCCGCCCCGATCGGGTCGCGCGCCGAGTGCAGGACGGTCGGGCTTGTCGTCGTCGGAGGGGGGGATGGCGCACATCGCCTCTGCGACGAGCCCGGCGACCACGAGCGCGACCGCACCGATCGTCATCGCGAGCGACATCGTGACCGATCCGACCGGCGGCAGCACCGACCGACTGAGCAGATAGAGGATGACTCCGAGTCCGAGTCCGCCGAGCAGCGCACCGCTGAGGCTCGACGCTTTGGCGAGGGTGACCACGCGGGTGGCGTAGAACGGGTCGACCCGAGCGTCCGGTATCCGCTTAGCAACCCGTCGCACCGGCAAGGCCATGACCACCACGAGAGCCCCGATGAGAACGAGGGCGACCGCGATCGTGAATGGCGGGATGAGAACCGCTCGGCCCGATGCCGCGAGTGCCGTCTGCGTCAGCCAGCTCACGCCGGCCCCGGCTATGGCCAAGAGCACCAAGTGCAGAGGCCGGGTGCGGGTCATCGGTGCGACCCGGCGGGGTGCGAGCGCGCGGTATCGGCATCACGTGCGCTGGCGAGATCGTGGTCATCAGCCCGCACTTCGACCGCGCGGTACGGTTCCGCGTGGTCGTCGAGCCGAGCGAGCAGCTCCGCCACCCGACCGGCCCCCGGAAGCACGGCATCCGGCTCGATCTGCAACCACGGCGCGAGCACGAATGCGCGCTCGGCGGCACGCGGATGCGGGAGCGTGAGCAGCGGCGAAGACGCGATGGTGGTCCCGAACACGATGATGTCGAGATCGAGGGTGCGGTCGCCCCAGCGCTCAGCGCGCACCCGCCCGTGCGCGAGCTCGATCTCGTGCAGTCGATCCAGCAACTCGGCCGCCGTCAGCGGCGTAGACACGGTGACAACGGCGTTGAGGTAACGGGGGGCGTCGACGTCGACCCCGCCGGGCTTCATCGCTGCAGTCTGCACCAGGTCGGATGCCGCGAGAACCCGCACTTCAGCGAGCTCCCCGATCTGCGCAATGGCGCTGTGCAAATGCACTTCCCGGTCGCCCAGATTGCTGCCGAGGGCGATCACCGCCCTGTTCTCGACCCGTATCCGCTGCTGTCGAATCATCCGTTCGGCCCGAATCCTGCGGTGCGACCCGCCGCGGTGCGGGCGCGCCTGATCGTGACGGAGACATCGGTGAAGGGCACATCGATCGGCGCGCTCGGCTTGTGCACGGTTACCGTCGCGACAACCGCCGCCGGGTGGGCGAGCACCACGGCCGCAATCCGCTCCGCTACGGTCTCGATCAGGTCGACCGGGTCGCTCTCGACGGCGGCGACGATCTCGCTGGCGAGCTCGCCGTAGTGGATGGTTCGGCCCAGGTCGTCCGAAAGCCCAGCCTCCGCCAGCGGCAGTTGCACCGTCACGTCGATCACGAATACCTGGCCCGTGCGCCGTTCCTCTTCCAGAACTCCATGGAAGGCCGAGGCCCGCAGCCCGGTGAGGGTGATCTCATCCATCGGATTCACGTTCGGCCTCCGTCTCGCCACGCCACCGCTACCGCCATCGCGGAACGGGTGGAACTAACATCATGCACGCGCACGCCCCATACTCCCGCCATGGCCGCAAGCGCGCTGACCACAGCCGTGGGGAGGTCGCGAGCCGAGGCATCCTCGGCCGGGGTCGCCGTGGCCGGTTCCTCCCCAAAGAGTCGCGCCGAGGTCACCGTCATTGGCCCGAGAAACCGCTTACGGGATGCCCCGATGAGCAACGGACAACCGAGGCTCGCGATCTGATCGAGGTGACCGAGTAAGCGCCAGTTGTGTTCCGGCGTTTTGGAGAACCCGAGGCCCGGGTCGAGCACGATCCGCTCGGGGGAAATGCCCGCCCCGGTCATCGCCTCGAGTCGTTCGCCCAGCTCTCTGCGCACCTCGGCTACGACATCCCCATAGTCGGCGAGCCGTTGCATCCCGGCGCTGTGCCCCCGCCAATGCATGGCGATATAGCCCAGTTGCCTCGTGGCGACTACGGCGTACATATCGGGGTCGGCGAGCCCGCCCGATACGTCGTTGACGATGGATGCCCCGGCTCCCGCCGCCGCCGCCGCCGTGCCCGCGTTCATCGTGTCGACGCTCACGGTCACCCCCGCGCCGGCCAAAGCACCGATCACCGGAAGTATTCGGGCCTGTTCGACGGCCGCGGGGACGCGCTCGGCACCCGGCCTCGTCGACTCGCCCCCGACGTCCACGATGTGAGCACCCGCGGCAACCAGCGCCAAAGCAGCCGCGACCGCTGCATCGACGTCGCGGTATCGACCGCCGTCGCTGAACGAGTCGGGCGTGAAGTTGAGAACGCCGATGATCTGCGTGTGCCCGCCGATCTGTGGCGCCCAGCTGGTCATGCCGGTCAGGCGGTGGCGATGCCGGGAGTCTTGCGCGGCCGTGGAGCCCGGGTACGACTGGTCGGAGGGTCGGACTGCACCCCACCATCCACGAGCCCCGACACCACCGGCACTTTCGACGGAACCGCGACGGGTGGCCGATCGGAACTGGGCCGGGCGTCGCTCGAGAGCCACTGCGGCCGTTCCGGTAACTTCTCGATCCCCTCGAAAATCGAAGCGAGCTCGGTGTGGTCGAGCGTCTCGTGCTCGAGCAAGGCCGAAGCCAGCCGATCCAGGGTGTCGCGATTGGTGTTCAGCACCTGCCACGCCTCGTCGTGAGCGTGATCGATGAGCGTGCGCACCTCTTCGTCGATCGTCTCGGCGATGGTGTCGGAGTAGTCGCGGCTCGCGCCCATGTCTCGCCCGAGGAACGGTTCACCGGCGGTGAGGCCGAGCTTCACGGAACCGACTTTGGCGCTCATGCCGTACTCGGTCACCATCTTCCGGGCGATGGCGGTGGCCTTTTCGATGTCATTGGATGCGCCGGTGGTGGGATCGTGGAACACGATCTCCTCCGCGACGCGGCCGCCCATCGCGTAGGCGAGCTGGTCGAGCAGCTCGTTGCGCGTCACCGAGTACTTGTCTTCCAACGGCATCACCATCGTGTACCCGAGGGCGCGACCGCGCGGCAGGATCGTCACCTTCGTAACCGGATCGGTGTTGCGCATGGATGCCGCGGCAAGCGCATGTCCGCTCTCGTGGTACGCGGTGATGAGCTTCTCTTTGTCGTTCATCAAGCGGGTGCGGCGTTGCGGACCTGCCATGACCCGATCCACTGCCTCGTCCAGCGCGCGGTTGTCGATGAGTTGCGCGTTGCTGCGAGCGGTGAGCAGCGCCGCCTCGTTCAGCACGTTGGCAAGGTCTGCACCCGTGAAGCCGGGCGTCTTCCGCGCGAGAACCGCCAGGTCGACGCCCTCGGCCATCGGCTTGCCCTTGGCGTGCACGTCGAGGATCTGCTTGCGGCCCAGCATGTCGGGTGAGTCGACGCCGATCTGCCGGTCGAAGCGGCCGGGCCGAAGAAGGGCCGGGTCGAGTACATCGGGCCGGTTCGTCGCCGCAATCAGGATGACGTTGGTCTTGACGTCGAACCCGTCCATCTCGACCAGCAACTGATTGAGTGTCTGCTCGCGCTCGTCGTTTCCGCCGCCGATACCGGCACCGCGGTGACGACCGACCGCGTCGATCTCGTCGATGAAGATGATGGCCGGGGAGTTCTGCTTCGCCTGGTCGAAGAGGTCGCGAACCCGGCTCGCGCCGACGCCCACGAACATCTCCACGAAGTCCGATCCGGAGATCGTGTAGAACGGTACGCCGGCCTCGCCCGCGGTCGCGCGCGCGAGGAGGGTCTTACCGGTTCCGGGAGGTCCGTAGAGCAGCACGCCCTTCGGAATCCGTGCGCCCACGGCGAGGAACTTTGCCGGCTCCTTCAGGAAGTCCTTGATCTCTTCGAGCTCTTCGATCGCCTCGTCGGCGCCCGCGACATCCGCGAAGGTCACCTTCGGTGCCTCTTTGCCGACGAGCTTGGCCTTCGACTTGCCGAACTGCATGACCTTGTTGCCCCCGCCCTGCATGCGACTCAGCAGGAAGTAGAACAGCGCCCCGATGATGAGAAATGGCAGCAGGATGCCGAGCAGGCTGGTGAAGAAGTTGGCCTGCGGCACCTGGTCGTCGAACTTGACCTTCGCGGTGTTGATGGCATCCACGATCTCGCCGCCGCGAGGGGCGACGTAATAGAACTGAACCTGCTTGCCGTTGTCGCCAGCCGCCTTGTTCAGCGTGAGGTCGACGCGCTGCTCGCCGTCGACGATCTTGGCCGAATCGACCGTTCCGCCCTTGAGCAGGTCGAGGCCCTCCTGGGTCGAGACCTGCTTGAATCCGCTACCGGTGAGGAGGGTCGAACCGATCCAGACCGCAGCGATCGCAACGATGATGTAGATGTACGGGCCGCGAAAAATCCGTTTGAAATTCATGTTGTACGGGCCGTGACGCCCAGCACCTTCCTGCCAGTGAACCTTCGGCCAACCTACCGCCACCGTGCTGCACGCCGACTGGATGTTCGCCCAGCGCGGAGCGCAGTTTGCCAGCCGAGGCTCGACCTACCGATACACGTGGGGGGCGAGCACGGCGATCCCGCGGAGGTTGCGGTACTTCTCTGCGAAATCGAGCCCGTACCCGACCACGAAGGCGTTCGGGATGTCGAAACCGACGTACTTGACCTCGACGTCGACTTTCGCGGCATCCGGTTTGCGCAGCAGCGCGAGAATCTCGAGAGAGGCTGGACCGCGGCTCTGCAGGTTGGCGCGCAGCCACGACAGGGTGAGACCGGAGTCGATGATGTCCTCCACGATGATCACATGCCGACCGGCGAGGTCGGAGTCGAGGTCCTTCAGGATGCGCACCACGCCGCTGGATTCGGTACTCGCGCCATAGGACGAGACCGCCATGAAGTCGATATCCACGTGTATGGCGAGCTCGCGCGCGACATCCGCCATCACCATGACCGCACCCTTGAGAACCCCGACCAGTAGCGGACGCTCCCCGGCATAGTCGACCTCCACGAGGCGTGCCAGTTCGGCGATTCGAGCCGAGATCTGCTCGGGCTGCACCAACACCTCGGTGAGGTCATCGGCGACGGCGGCGAGTTCCATAACGATCCTTACCTCGGGGGTTGAGCGGAAGACTCGGGAGCTGCGTCGTGCGCCGCGATCAGGGCAGAGGTGTCGTGCGACCAACGGTGAAGAGCAGCAGGTCTCGCTGCCGCTCAACCCTAATGCCGGGCAAGTCGAGCGCTGATTGGCCATGCCAGTCGGTCACTAACCGGGCAACCTCGAGCGTGTGGGTTCGGCTGAGGCTGACGCCGAACTCCGCCAGAACGACTAGACGGATCAGTCGCTGGCGAAGCGCAGCCGGGTTGGCCGCCAGCGCGTGCACGGGCAGGCCGATGCCCGCCTCGGTATGCACGGCGAGGTCTTCGGCGAGTTCGTCCGCGAAGTGATCGAGGGCGGCGGCATCCTCCCTCGAGAGGTCGGCCGTGCGAGCCAACGCCTCGCGGATACCCGGCCCGAGTTGCTGCTCGAGCACCGGCAGAACGGTTCGGCGCACCCTCACCCGCGCGAACGCGGGATCGTCGTTCTGGGGGTCATGCCACGCCAACAGGTCGGAATCGAGACAGAACTGTTCGGTCGTCGATCGCGGGATGCCCAGCACGGGGCGCCGGTAGAGGCCTGCCGACGATGCCATGCCGGAGAGACTGGTCGTGCCACTGCCGCGCGCCAGTCCGAGCAGAACGGTTTCGGCCTGGTCGTCGAGCGTGTGTCCGAGGAGTATCGCCAGCGCGCCGTGCTCGAGCGCCACGAGTTCGAGCGCTGCGTAGCGGGCTGACCGGGCGGCGGCCTCGGGTCCGCCGACCGTGCCGACGGTCACCGTGCGCACGAGTACGGGATCGAGGCCGAGTTCCCGCGCTTGCGAGGCGGCGCGAGCCGAGGCATCCGCTGAACCCGGCTGCAGCCCATGGTCGATAATGACCGCGCCCGCTTGCATCCCCGCTCGCGGCGCCTCGAACGCGGTTGCCGCCGCTAGCGCCAGGGAGTCGGCTCCTCCGGAGAGGGCGACCAGTACGAGCGGCCGGGTGCCCGCATCGGACACCGACAGTTCGCCACCCGTGGCGTCAGCATCCGGCATCCCCGAGAGAACCACGCGCACCGCGCGGCGCACATCGGCGATCGCGGGGGTCAGCCTGGGACGGTTCGGTCGCATCCGCTAACGTTATTGCAGCCGTTTGGAGCAGCAAGGAGAACCAGCGTGGCCAAGTACGACGTGATCATCGAAATCCCCAAGGGAAGCCGCAACAAGTACGAGGTCGACCACGAGACCGGGCGGGTATTCCTCGACAGGTATCTCTTCACAGCTTTTGCCTACCCGACCGATTACGGCTTCTTCGAGAACACCCTGGGCCTGGACGGCGACCCGGTGGATGCCCTCGTACTACTCGACGCACCGACATTTCCCGGAGTCGGCATCACGGTTCGCCCGGTTGGTGTCTTCAACATGACGGATGACGGCGGGGTCGACTCGAAGGTGATCTGCGTGCAGGCGAAGGACCCGCGCTGGTCGCACATCCAAGATCTCCAGGACGTACCGGCCTTCACCCGGCAGGAGATCGAGCACTTCTTCGTGCACTACAAAGACCTGGAGCCCGGCAAGTGGGTCACCGTTCAGGGGTGGGGCGACGCGGCCGAGGCCGAGCGCATCGTGCAGGCGGGGATTGCGAAACTTGCGGCCGAGGGTCACTGAGACGGTCGCGCGGGACCCCGAGGTTCGCTCCTTCGTTGCTGCTCAAACTATCGCCGTCATGAACGAGAAGGTCGATCTCGGCAACATCACCTCGGATGTCATCGACGGCCTCATCGCGCTGGCATCGGCTCGAAGGCCACGACGGCACGGGAAGCGCTCAAGGGTCCCGCCGCGCAGGGGGCGCAAACGCTACTGCAGAACAAGGTGCGCGCCTTCGTCGACTCCGACGCTTTCGCCAGCGTCTGGGCCGCGGCGCTGCGAGAGAGTCACACCCTGTTCGTCGCGGTGATGCAGAACGACACGAGCAAGGTCGTGCAGGTTTCGAACGGCGGGGAGATCGGCAATCAACTCGCCCCGATCATCGCCCTGGCGATCACGATGGCGCTCATCCTCGCGGGCCTGGCGACGGGCAGTATTTTCTTCATCTCGGCCCTCAGTCCCGCAGTGTTGCCGCCAACGTTGGCGGCCATTCTCTTCGGTAGCGTCACGGTTGACATCCAGGCGAGGGCAGCCGCAGTCCTGACGATCGTTATCGTGCTGGCGATTGTTGCGTGGCTTGCCGGGCCCTTCGCGACCCCGCGGCGCCTGCGCGCGTTCTGCTCGTCGGGTGCGGACAGCATCCGCGAGCCAGCCGAAGCGCGCGGACTCGTCACCGGCGCAGTCGGCGAGTGGATGTACGCGCAGCGCGTTCTGCTGCGGGTGGCCATCGCCGTGGTCGCTGCAGCGATCGTGCTGTTCTCGCGCCCGCTCAGCCCGACATCTACCGTCGTGGTGGCTTCGACGGACTCCGCGGAACCTTATCCCAGCGTGATGCCCTGGTTTTCCATGAAAGGAACGGGGTCGGTTACTGTGCCGTTCACGATCACCTCGAAGTGGAGGTGGCAGCCCGTGGAGTTGCCGGATGTGCCCATGCGGGAAATGTTGGTGCCCACCCCGACCGAGTCACCCGTTGAGACCAGGATTCCGTCCGGGGCGATGTGACCATACTTCGTGCGGACGCCATTGCCATGGTCAATCTCGATCATGTTGCCGTAGCCGCCATTCCACCCGTACCCGGCGTACGCCACGCGGCCACTCGACGCGGCGTACTCGTTACTTCCACATGCGTTCGCCAGGTCGACGCCCTTGTGGAAGCTCGCGCCGTACTGCTCGCTCCAGCCGAAGACGGAACTGATGTACCCGCCCGCCGGCTTCGCCCATCCGCTCGTGCTGATCTGGCCGCCGTCGAGACTGGCATCCGCGGCGATGGTCGCCTGCACGCCGGCCAGGTAATCGGCCTCCGTTGCGGCGCGCTTCTCGGTCAGCACGACGAGTTGCTGCTCGAGCCGGGCAGCGTTGGCCCGCTGGGCATCCAAGGCTGCGGCCGCCGCGACCGATGCAGCGGATGCCTCAGCGAACGCCTCCTCGGCCGCGACCTTGAGGGTTTCGAGTTCCTTCTTGGCTACTTCGGCCTGGTCTGTCAGCGCCTGCGCGTTATTGAGGTCGAACTGAGCGCGGGTGAAGATGTCGTTGGCCTGCTCGGTGATGCGGCCGGACATCCCGAGACCGTAAAGGAGATTGTCGGCGTTCGCCGAGTCGAGCAACAGCTTCGCGGTGAGGTCTTCGCCGCCACCGCGCATCATCTGAGCGGCCATCTGACCGGCGCGCTTCTTGGATGCTGCGGCAAGCGCGCTCGCTTCGTTTGCCTGTGCCTGCAAAGCTTTCTGCTTCACGTTGGCCGTTTGGAACAGGTCGTCGGCCGTCTGCCACGCGGTGCCTTTCGCCTCGGCGTCCGCTTGAGTGCGGGCCGCTTCGGCCTGCAGGGTGCCGAGGAGCCCCTGGATCTGCTGCACGGCGGCATCCGTCGCGGCCTGATCGTTTCGCACCGCCTCGACGTCATTCCACGACGGATAATCGATGGCGCTCGCGGGCACGGCCGGGGCGAGGACGCTGACTCCCGCGGCGAGGCTCAAGGCGACGATGAGCGCTCCAAGCCGGCCGCGCACGTGCGGCCTCGTCAGGGCGTTCATTGGTCTCCGACTTCGGATCGGGTGAGTGAGCACGGTGTCACATCGATAACATTGGCAACAGCGCTCACATTAGCAACGGGATGCGCGTTTGCCTAGGGCGTCCCGAGCTTGGTCGCGATGCCCCGCCTGCGACGGTACCGCCAGTCTCGTGACTTTGGGCGAACATCCACGCCGTCGACTGCGATGCAGTCGTTTGGCATTCGTCGGGTGCCCCCTTATGCTTGAGCCTCGGTAGCTGAGAAGTTCTGTGACTTCGCGGCCCCATCGTTTAGTGGCCTAGGACACCGCCCTTTCACGGCGGCAGCACGGGTTCGAATCCCGTTGGGGTCACCAAACACAGGCAGTAATGTCGAAACAGAACAATCAGCAAGGCCCTGTAGCGCAGTTGGTTAGCGCGCCGCCCTGTCACGGCGGAGGTCGCCGGTTCAAGTCCGGTCAGGGTCGCTCGGCACGATCACTCTCGCCAGTGGTCGTGCCGTACCCGGCTCTGCGGCCTTCCCGGCGCTTGGCCTGGCTCTGTAGCTCAGTTGGTAGAGCGTTCGACTGAAAATCGAAAGGTCACCGGATCGACGCCGGTCGGAGCCACTACTGAAACCCCCGGAATTCCGGGGGTTTTCGTCATTTCTGACGGCTTCGCGAACCTGAGAGTGAGGGCTCTGCCCACACTTTGCCCACACTTCCGGCAGTCGCGCTGGCGTTCAAAGCCGTCGCAACGGCGTCCAGGTCATCATCGAAGAGGTCCGCGTAGACATCGAGCGTCATCGCTGCGCTCGCGTGGCCGAGCATGCGCTGCACCGACTTAACGTTGGCGCCGGCCGACACCGCGAGGCTTGCCGCGGTGTGCCGGAGGTCGTGCGGAGCGATGTCGGGGAAGTCCGCATCCTCGGCTCGGGCTCCTGCCACTGCGGAAGCGAACTGTCGCCGTCGAAAGTTTCCGCTGCGGAGTACCCCGCCATCTGGCCCAACGAACACGAGTTCGTCCCGCTTGCGACCTCCACATCGCCTAGCAAGCGGCTCTGCAAGGAACTCGGGGAACGGCACCGACCTGCTGCTATGACTCTTCGGGGTGCTCCAGACAAGCTGGCCGCGCGGCATCGTGACGCCCTCGGCAACATCGATGCGGCGGCGCAGCATGTCGAGACGGCCAATGCGTAGCGCGGCCATTTCGCCCCATCTCAGCCCGGTGTAGGCGAGGAATAGGACGACGTCCCCGTACTCGCCGCAGCCCGCTGCGAGCGCCCGCACTTGGTCGTGCGTCAAGTACCCGCGTCTACCCTTGACCACCCGCGGTAGCTGGACACCTTCGGCAACGTTCCGATCGAGCCGACCATCGCGCATGGCGTACTTGAGCAACCCCGACAGCACCAAGTAGATCTGCCGAACCGTCGACGGCGCGAGAGTCTTCGACAGCTTCGAGACCCATGCCTGAACGTCGGAGTGACCGATGTCGACCAAACGCATGAGGCCCCATCGGGGCAGCACATGCTTATCGAGCGAGTGCCGGTAACCCGAGAGGGTCGTGGCCTTCAACTGGAGCTGAGCGTCGTATCATGCCTCCGCCCATTCCTTCACGGTGATCCGCGACCTGGTCGGGTCCACCCACTCCCCCCGAGCTTGGAGACCTCAACCGACGCGAGAAAGTCCTCTGCCTCGCGCTTGGTTCTGAAGCCGCGTTTGTCCGTCTGATGGCGGTCGGGTTTTCGATAGCGAACCCGGTATCGCTTTCCGCCCGATGTTTCGTACGACGAGATGGTTCCCGTAACTACTCCCCACGCATGGTAGACACGGTTGTCTATTCAGGCTAGGACGGGCCAACGACGTCACGGTTGCAGATTTGGAGGATCAGCGCTCGAACTCTCGAATTGACAGGGGCCTCGGAAATCAGTCACATCTCGACTAGACACACACCCAGCAGTAGACCGATTGGCCTTTCGCTCGCGCTTGCCGAGCGAGTCCAGCGAGATCACCCAGCAACGACTTGAGCACTTCCGGGTCGGCTTGCCCCCAGAACTCCTCCGTCTGAGACCACGCGCCGGCGAGCGCGCTCAGCTGTTCGTCGTCCGCGTCGGCAAGAGCGGCGACCAACGTGTCGGTGACGGTCACAACGAGGCCTTCCCCTCCGTCACGATCGGCAAGGATCCCGCCCCACTTGGGGTCTGATTCCAGCTCGTCATACGGACGTCCTGTAAGCAACTCTTCCAAGGTACCGGCCTGCACAACCGGATCGAATGCTGCGTCTCCCACGGTCAAATAGGCAGGCATCCCGTGCCCTTTCGAGCGACCGAACAACCCGCGAGGCGCGGGAAGAGCAACGCCTGGGCCACTCGTTCTTGCAAGCGTTGCCGCTGCCTCGTCATCTGACGGCGCAATGAAATAGTCGAAAAGAACTCCCATAGAATGACATTAAGTGACGAGCAAAGGTCAGGACTACCTTCAATTCTTGATGGTGATTGGCGCCCTGACTCCGCGAAGTCGCCATCGAGCGCTACGGGCTAGACGAATACGTCACGAAAAGGGGTGTTCCGAAAAGTCGCGCTGCCCTTGAGCCGACCGGCGATTTCTTCGCGCCGACCACGAAACGCGTCAGGCACTACTCGATCCCAATCTTCCGCCCGCGGGACGTCCACAAATGTACCGATGAAGAATTCATATCGAACTTCGCCTTCGCGGTACTCTGCGGTCTCCGTCGTTGAGAAACGAACGCTGAAATCCATACCCCTCCGGGCGTCTAGCTGTGACGGAACTCCTCCACACTGCGTTGCGATTAGAGCTTTTCCACGGATGCCAGCGCAAGATTTTCGCGCTAACCGAGCGGAGAGTTGGATGACGATGCACAGACGGTCAGCTGGCGGGGAATAGACCCCTAGCGTGCGTCACATGCGTGGTCGGTGGTGTAGCAAAACGAATCAATCTCGTGAGTGTCGAGGTCGTAATAGAAGTACTCCCCGGGCACGCTTGCGTTAACCCGCAGCACAAAGTCTTCGCCGCCCTTGGTGATCTGATAGGTCATCGTCTGGCCGGGGCTCAGCTTCGCGACGACCGCGCCCTCCACAGAAACCGTGCCGTCGGCAGCTGCGGTCACGGATGTTGGCCAGTGGTAAGCACTCCCGTGGGCTCGGATGCCTCGCTCAATTGTTCTGGTCGTCTCGAAGAGGGTGGCCAGCTCTGCGCTGTTCGGATAGGTCACCGGAATTCCTTCGGCCTGTGTGTGGATGGCTGTTTGACCCAGCCACGCCAGGGTGCCGAGTCCGGAAAGAATCACGGTCAGCACGATTGCGATGATCGGGGCCACTAGGGAAGCGGCCTTGCGTTTACCGCGAAGCACCAATGCCGTGACCGCGGATGCGACGGCCAGAATGCCGACAGGAATCATCACCGGAACGAACGCCGGCAGCTGCAGAGAGACAACGATGATTCCCAAATCCAGAAGGCTCAGCGCTAGCGCAATCCAGCCGAATGCGTCGAGCCGACGGTGCCGAGGTGATACTAGGGCTTGCTGCTCATAGGGAGCATATGGCGTCGGTGGCGTCACTGACGAGACGTGACCTGTCCAGTTGACGCCATCCCACCAGCGTTGCGCGGAGGGGTTCGGATCCGATGGATCCTGATACCAACCAGCCGGAATAGTCGGTGTCGTCCCAATCGACAAGATGCCCCCCACCTCATGGGCCTCACGGCCGCTCCCACGCTAGGACCAACGAGGGCGGTTCACATCCCCCAGTTCGCGGGCGAACGATAAACCTGACGTCGGCCCGCGACAACTGCCGCGAGAACTTAGTCAGCGAGGGCGCGCGCGGCGTTGAGAAGGTCCATCTGGCATGGCATTACCGGCTGGTTGTTGAACCGAAACTCCACCACGTCGCGAAGGGCCATCGTTTCCCGCGTCATGCATGGCCTCGGCCCCACTGGTCGTGCTTGGTTACGAGGTAGGTCAAGGCATCAACCCCGCACTCATCGGCGAAGCAACTGGGGTGCATCAGCCGTCCGGGGCTGGCCCGAAGGTCTTCAATGAACGCACCCAGTTGGATTCCCAAACTTCGCGATCGTCAAACGAACGATCGGACGCTACCCCAGGGCCACTGGCGAGCTGTTCTCGGCCGCAGACAGGGCACGTCAACGAGGTCACAGCGCTACTTCGGATTTCCAGATGTTGCTTGAAACCGGAACTCCACGACGTCGCCGCTCAACGGCCCGGCTCCCAGCCTTCGCTGATGATCCAAGACGCAAGCCATTCGAGCTCCTCGCGTGGGGGCATCTCGTACCCGATGTTCGGGTCGTCCCGCTCTGCGTCGTAGCCTAATTCGATGATGTCGGCTAGCTTCTTGACCCGCGATAAATGGGCGGATGAGTCACTCAGACCGCTCATGATTCTCCAAACCGGAATTGGACCGAATTCCAATCCAGACTGAGGGCAGCAGTCATGGCGTCACGAGTGCTTCCCAAAATCCGGACGACTGCATATGAGTCCGCAAGCACTTCCACAACGGTTTCCTTGAGAGGGAGAAGAAAATGGCGGGGCTGAGGACCAAACGGGCGAGGGACCTGTGGTCCGCCTTGTACCTCCCCCATCCAAACCAACGTATTGAGGCCTGAATGGTAGAGCGAATGGTCTCTTCGGCCCTCATCATTCGGATAACCCATCGATGCTGAGTACACGCCCCGCCAAAGCAAAACCACAGCGCTTTGGTCGCCGTCATCAAAGTGAGGGTTAAGAGCCAGCACAGCTCTTGCACCGTCATCAGTGCTCAGGACCGCCTCCGGGGCGTTCGGCTCCCAACGCAGCGAGTCTGCGAGAGCGACTACGCGAGTCATGTTTTTCCAAACCTGAACTCCACCACGTCAAATTTTCGCTTCTTTAGCGTGGTCTTCAAAGGGCCTCGGGATCTGGTTCGTTTGCGGCCCAGTCCTTGTCGTCCGGGTTGTCTTGGTCTTCGACGTGGGGGACACCGTTCCAAAAGACCTGCAAGTCCCTACCGCCGAACACCCTCGGCTCGGCCGCTAGGTCAAGGAATCGCTCGGTACGCTCACCACAGCAGAACGATACTGCCGTTGCTCGCCTTGTACGGCCGACATCCAACGGCCGCGCGTCGACAAAGATCGGGGCTTGATCACTCGGCATAGGAATCTTGGTGCTCGGGAAGATTCTCGCCAACCCATCGTGCTCGAGAATCGAACGTGATCGTCGTGGTCAACTCGGCCCGCTCAGCGGGCATCATCCATCGCTTCGACTCGCGGTTGATCACGCAGTCGACGCCGGGCGCACCGAAGTAGCTGACGCGGCCAATTTCACCGGCCCCCATCCGCCTCGAGAAGCAGGCGAAGATGTGCTTGTACCGTTGCCATGATTTCGGAGTGAGCTCAACCTCGACGATCTCGGTGACGCCGTCTCTAATTGCTACTCCGTCGGCTTGATGGTCCATGAACCCTTGCGGCTGTCGATCGCGCGTCCACTCGTATCCTGCCGCCATGTACCGAGCCGACACCGAGGCTACGGCGACCTCATGGCGAGTGGTCTGGCGGAGCAAGTTGGGAGGACGCTGACCTGTCGCCATCCTCGTCGGGTACACAATCGACCCGTCCATATACACGGGACGGAATCGCCCCACCAAGCCGACGCTCTCCAGACGTGCCGACCACTGCTGCGCCTTGCGAAGGCTGACCGGCTCACCCGCACCGGCTAGTGCACCGAGAGCCCACCGAACCCCGTCCATGTCAGCAACTCGAACCAGATCCAACCACTGAATCATGTCCCAGTCACGCTCTGTCATTTGCATCCTTCATCCCCCTTTTTCTTCTTCTTCTTTCTTTTGCCCCGGATTTCCGTCTCCCCTTTATGTCCCAATCTCCCCTCCACACTGCTGGTGTGGGTGGGAGATTGGGACACGAGCTCTGCTCGGGGGAGGCGGAAATCCGGGGCCAAACGACCGATAAACGGTCGTTTGGCTATTCGCGACCAACGAACGGCCAAGGGAACACCCGGCGCGCTCACGAACATGCATGAAACCGCCCCGAGGAAGCCCTCACGAACCACGCTAAACAGCACGACCGTCTTTCCCGACCCGGGTCGAAATTCAAGCCTGAGGCCCAAACTCGGGCCAGACTGGCCGAGGCGGCACGCCGTGTTCGACCGCGTTCCTCCAAGTCCGCAAGACCCGACGAGAAGGGCCCCAAAGCCTGACCAACACATCAATCGGCGACCCCCATCGCGATATGCGAAGGCCCCCGAGCACGACTGGGACAAGCTCGCTGAATCAATGGGTGTCTGTCGACAAGAGTGTTGCGTCGGTCACTTACGACACCCAAACTGGACCACAAGCTCGCTGGAGTGGAGCGCTCGAGAGAGTCGCCACCCGGGCGAATTGTCGGCCACGCGACGTGGCCGGGTACCACGTCGCGATTGGCCAAATCGGCAAAACGCCCTCGGGCAGGAACACCGAATGAGGAGGACCGTTGTAGACATGCACGTCTCCGTCGCGGTGTCGAGCTTCAACCAGGGGACACTGGTCCGTGAGGCCGTCAAATCAGTGCACTCTCAGACGCTGCGCGCGGACGTGGTTGTTGTCGGTGATGGTTCTACTGATACGCGATCGTTGGATATTCTCGCCCAGTTAGCGGACCAAGGTGTGCGTGTGATCCGGCAAGCCAATGCCGGGGTAAGTGCTGCACGCAACACCGGAATTCGCGCGGTGCAGACCGATTTCATCGCTGTCCTCGACGGTGATGACCGCCTTCAGCCGGGCTTTCTGATGGCGGCAGTCAACGAACTCACGGATGATGACAGCGTCGCGGCCTCATCCGTGGTTGAGCATGTTCGGTACTGCCACGGGGGTTGTTAGTCCTACGGGTGGCCGAGTCGTGGACTTCCTATCCAGAAATTCCTGCCCGGCTCCGGCTTTGTTCCGGCGTGCCGACTGGGAGAGGGTCGGGGGTTACGCCGAAGACATGCGCGAAGGGTTCGAGGATTGGGATTTCTTCCTCCGCCTACTCACGGCCGGCGGACGAATCGCGATCGTGCCTGAGGCGTTGATCGACTACAGAACACATCGCGCATCGACCAACCTCGAGAGCATGAATCATCGCGTCCGGCTCTACGGCGAGATCATCGATCGTCACCATTCACTGTTTGCTGAGCACACGAAGGACGTGCTTCTCAGGCAGGAATCAACATCAATCGAGCGTTTGGCCCGCTGGGAACAACTCGTGCTGGCTGACCCTAGCGTGGATCCTGGTAGCGCCTCGTTCGGTGATGGTGGGATGGCAGCCATCGTTCGCATCGCGAACGCGCGCCTTCTGAGCTCTGAGATCGATCAGATCTGAGCGACGAGATCAGCCGCGGAGCACGCAGCGCACCCTCTGCTAGTTAACGACGGTAGATGGCTGCACAGTTGGCTGTCCGCAAGTCGAGCAGGGTTATGTTGATTGATTGAGTGAGAACAGCGTGCGGTAGTCGGCGTCTCCCCCTCCGCGATTGGTTTGGGGCCGGGCACCTTGGACGTCAGCCATAGGTCGGTCTCTTTCTCAAGCCATGGCTTAGAGCACCATCACCTTGCATGTGCCAGCTGCGCTCCGGGTGCGACCAAAGCAAACGGTCGCGACTGCTCTGGCACCGGCGACCCTTAGATCTCACAGGTAACGCGGTACCTCATTCGAAAATCGCGGGACGCCCGCTCGCGCGAGCGACTGCAGTAACTCGTCCATCGTCACGGCGGGGTCCTCATAGATCGCGACCAGTCTGCGCAGGGTGGTCACGACGAGGCCTGGGAACAGGTCGAGCTGGTCGAGCAGAAACATGTCAGGGTGCACGACCTCGATGTCGAAGGCTTTGGTCGAGTCCGCAGGAAAGTCTTTCAAGTTGAACGTGACGAGCACCTCAGCATTTGCGCGAACCGCTGCCGCAAGGACGTGCCGGTCTTTCGGGTCGCAGGTCATGCCCGGGATCAGATCCTCATAGCCGTCCACCATTGCGTCGGGAAAGTACGTCGTCATAGTGCGGATGCGCTTCGCCACGAGGTCCGGAGTCTCACTGTTCTTCAACAAATTGCGCTCAAGCTCGTCCATCACGTCTGCCGACCAGAGAGGTCGGAACGCGCCGCCATCGGCGAGCCACAGCAGAAGATCGTTGAGTGTCGCTCCATAGCGCGCGCTGGTATCGAAGTACGCGGGGAAGCTCACTTAGGCGGCGTCACCCTTACGCACAATCACGGGAGGCTCGCCGCTCGGAAGCGTTGACTCCTGACTCGCGCGAGCGAGGTCCGCGAGAGCTGCTCCTCGGTCGACGCGAGAACGATTCTGGTAGTCCACTACGTCTCGGAGAGTTACTCGACGATGCCGCCCTCGAAGCTCGAACGCGATTTCTCCTGACTCGAGAAGCTTCACGAGGGTGGGTCGCGATATGCCGAGGAAGTCTGCCGCCGCTTGAGTCGTCAGCTGCATCCCACATGGCGCGACGGTGACACCGTTACCGTTCGCCAGTGCATTCGCTACCTGCTCTAGGGCACGAAAGATCTCGTCGGGGATCTGGCGTTGATTGCCGTGGGGGTCCACCAGAGCAGCTTTGCTCGAGTTCGCGGCCAAGTATGCCTCGATCTCGCGAAGCGTGTTTGCAAAGTCGACGATCTCACTCTGCGACGAGGAGTCGGGAAGGTAGGTGTGTGCTTTCGTGGTCGGCGGAGTCGATTCAGTAGTGGCATCCATGGCGAAATTCTATTCGAAATATTCGAAAACCCCGAATAGCGACATTCAGCCTCTGCACTTCTGCCCACACTTTGCCCACAATTGAGGTAGTTGTTACGTCATCGCAATGTGCCTGATGTGATCACAATCGCAGCAAAATGCTGGGATTTTCCGGCTCGGCCGCGCAACTCCAAGGCCCTTAGACCGACTGAAAATCGAAAGGTCACCGGATCGACGCCGGTCGGAGCCACTCTCAAAACCCCCGAAGATCAGCTTTTTCCTGACCGCTTCCGCAGCTTTTCCGCCACGTCTGCTGAGTTCGGTGACATGGTCTGGATGACTGGTCCCCTGATCCGGCCGGATCGTCTCTGCACAATTTATTACGGGTACCCTCCCGCAGGAGGTTCCCAAGTGACACGGTATCGGTGCGCCGCCGCGTTCGGAGTTTGCGCCCCAGATCTGTCGCGTTGGTCGTCTGGCATGCGGACACCATGATCATCGATGGGCTGATTGTGGAAGAGTGCGGTGGACGTGGTCATGGGATCGGTTGCGAGCGAGGGCAAACCAACTTGTTGCGGGAATCGGTAGCTCGTGTCGCCGGGCGCACCTCGATCTCCCGGGTCGCCTTTACATGTCCTGGAGTTCGACATCGCCTGCGCGCTCGTACACCAGTGAAACCGCGCCCTTCGGAAAGGTGCGCGCCGGTTGCGACAGCCGGAACCTGGCGGGGATGGTCCCGTCGGCGAAGAGACGCTTCCCCTGCCCGAGAGTGAGCGGGTAGAGGTAGAGGTGGAGCCGGTCGAGCACGTCCGCCGCGATCAGCGAACGGATGAGCACACCGCTGCCGAACATGTGTACCTCGTCGTACTCCTCTCGCAGCAAGCCGGCGGCAGCGGCATCCGGCAGTACCGTCGTGCCCTCCCAGCTCGGGTCGGTCAGGGTGCTGGAGACAACAAACTTGGGTACTCGGTTGAGCGTGTTGCCGATGTCGTCTGATTGCTGCGGCCAGAACGCCGCGAAGATGTCGTAGGTCTTGCGGCCGAGGAGCAGGGCGTCGATGCGGTCGATCTCCGCACCGATGACCGCGCCAGCCTCATCGTCGGAGACCGGAGCCTGCCAGCCGCCGAACTCAAAGCCATCCGAGGTGTCTTCCTCGCGGCCGCCGGGCCCCTGGTAGACCCCGTCGAGGGTGAGGAACATGTTCGCGATGATGCTGCCCACAAAGGTATCCTTCCGTCGAGGCCGGCACCCGGTACACCGACGCACAGCCTCCATCCTCCGGCACTCGCTTGGGGCTGTCCACCGCCGGGGTATTGCCCTGGCGCGCGCATCCGTCGCCAATCGCATTATGAACAACCGCGTCGACTACTTCGAAATCGGCTCACCGAACCCCGAGGCGAGTCAGGCCTTCTACTCCGGAATGTTCGGATGGCAAATCGGCGCCCCGTCCGAGGCGCAGTACCGCACGGTCGACGGCGACGCCGGCGGCCTCTGGGACACCACAGCGTTGGGGGAGCATCCTGGGCAATCTTGTAGGTGCACTTAATCGGTGGATGCAGGCCTACAACTGCAGGATAATCGTGCGGCTCCGGTTCGCTTGATCAGCGCACTTTCATGAGGTGCTCCTGATAGTTTCGGCATCAGTACTGTGACCGGGGATGAGGTGGGGTTGTGGTGTCCGAACATCTCTCCCTGACGCCGCTGCAGCAACAACAGGTCAACCAGTTTGATCAACCCGCACACGAGGTGCGACGCCTCGTCGCTGAGGCCGTCGGTACGTTCCTTCTGGTCATTGTCGCCGCGGGCGCGACGGTTGTCGACGCGATCACCAACGGCGCGATAGGAAGGGGTGCCTCCGTCGTCGCGCCAGGACTGATGGTGACGGCAGTGGTTTTATTCATGGGTGCAAATTCCGGAGCGCACCTCAACCCAGTCGTCACTATTGCCTTCGCCATTCGAACTGACTTCCAGTGGCGCCGCGCGCCCGGCTATGCATTTGCGCAGATCGTGGGCTCGGTCGCCGCGGTCGCAGTGCTGCGCCTCACCTTTGGAGATTCAACACGCCTCGGTGTCACGGCCCCCGGTGTAGGTTTCAGCGCATGGCAGGCGCTCGTTGTCGAGGCGCTCTTGACCTTCGGGCTTGTCAGTGTGGTGTTGGGCGCCGCATCGGGGGCCCAAAACATTGGTGCCTTGTCTGCTATCGCTGCCGGCGCGTACGTGATGCTTGCTGGGCTATGGGCGAGCCCCGTCAGTGGGGCCTCCATGAATCCCGCGAGGTCCATCGGGCCAGCGCTCGTCAGCGGCAATCTTTCGGACCTGTGGATTTATCTTGTCGGTCCGATCATTGGCATGCTTCTCGCCTGCGCGGTAGCACAAATCCTCCGCGGGCCAGGAGGGGGGGCCGCCTCATCGAAGGCAGCACAAGGGACGCTGTCAGACTTTTCCCCGGATTGAAATCGCTGCCGCATCCGCCTCGACGGGACGCCAATTCAATACGCAGCCCGAAAGCGTGGGCCTGAGAGTTGAAGAGGGCAGAGTTCGCACAGCTTCCGCTGGCGCTATACGAGTTTTTGACACCGCCGGTGGGGAAAGGGTCGCGCCTTAGGTCCTAATAACCAGTTTCGGCCTACCCGGTTGGAGTTTCGAACGTCATTGCCGCTCCAGGTGCCGTTCCCTCCACCTCATACAAAACGGTCGCTGTGGACCGCACTGGAGGCGTGGCACAGAGTTCGGGGTGGACGGGTGCGAAGCCCTGTAACTGGCGATGGACACTGTCAGCACGATTATCGGGCCCACGATGATAAAAATAGGCAGCAACCATCCCCCATCACCGGTGGCGCCCACGCCTTCGGGAACGGCGACCTTAGCTGAGGAGTCCGGCTTTTCCAGGCTGGGCGGTGCAGCGAAGGTCACGGTTTCCTCCCCGTAATTGCGATCGCGATATCCGGCCCTTTCAGCGCGGCGGCCATTGGTCAACACAACACGGACGGCATGCGCGTTATTGGGATTTCCGACCTCGGCCACCAACAAGGCGATCCGAGACGAACCCTCAGCCGCCAGCGCTTCAAGGCCCTCCTGGTAGCGTGCCGCCCCTTCCACATCGATGCCTTCGATAACGGTGGGCTGCAGTTTTGACCTGTGTCTCCGTTCGCAGGTTTGGCGCAGAGTGACGGGATGAGACAAACAAATGGTGAGGCTAAAACGTTGATAAGAAGGTGCACCGCGAGTCAGGGCGGACCGAACAGGTTGCCCCTCAGGCGGCCGTCCAGCTGACCCGTTAGCCAATCCCCTGCCCACCTCGATGAGTCAGACCATGACAAGATGCTACGGACATGATGTTCTGGATAGTCGGTATCGCGGTGGCCGTGATCGCGGGGGCGATGTACGCGTCTCGACGCGGCTGGATCTATCTGGGCTTTCGGAAACCGAAATCATCGGGATCGGGTGTCTTGGGTGAGTTGATTGATGCGTTCCACCCCAGCCACTCGTACGTCGCGGAAGAGATGAACCGCGAACGCCCCGTCTTCGAGGAGTCCGCTCAGTGGATGTGCAGAATCGAGTCTGCCAAGATCGCCCACACTGATGTCCGGGCTACCGGCAGCCGTTCATAAGTCGATCCTTTTACGAGACGGCCGGCTGGTTCCGCCCTCGGGCACTACTACCAGCAGGTTCTCGTGGCAGGCGAGCGATGGGTGCCTGCCGCGACCTCTTCGGCGACGAGCGCGCCAGCTACTCGGATGCCATCGAGCGGCATTACGCGACCGGCGCGATGTTCGATCGCGTGAACCGCACGATGGGGCAGCGCGACCTCTACCCGTTCACCCTCTCCCAGCCGATCAAGCGAAAGCTCGCATTCGTGCACGATCTGGTCGTTGGCGAGGGCCCTCGCGTCGAGGAGGAGGAGGGGGGACGTGACGGGCGTGAGCCCGACAGCTACTGGATGCCCACCGCGCGACGCGCATTGATAGCGCGCGTTTGCGACCCCAGAGTGAAGAGGTCGATGATCGTTCCGACCCGGAACAGGCCCAGCGTCAAAACCCACAACACGCCCCGGCCGATCTTGCCCAGATAGAAGTGCTGTATGTCGCAAACGAGAACGAACGACAGCAGCCAGAACAGGTAAGCGGTCCCGACATCCTTCGCCGGCAGCGGGACTATGTGACCTCTCATGGGCCCAGGGCAGCGGCACAGAAGGCGTGAGGCGGCCCGTACTCTGAAGGGATGACCACCGTAGTCGTGCCCTGGCGGCCGCAGCCATCCCGGGTGCCCGCGTTCGAAGCGGTCGTCGATTGGTACCGGGCCAACCTCCCGTCGGCGCGCATCCGGCCGATCGATTCCGATGACGTGATCTTCAACCTCTCGAAGTGTCGCAACCTCGGTATTGCTGGCATCGTCGATCCCCGTGAGGTCGTCATCATCAACGACGCCGACACGATCCCCGAGATCGGGCCACTGCTCGCCGCAATCGGCGCTGCGGGCGATTCGCAATCCGTCTACCTCCCTTACACCGAATACCGGTGGCTGGGGGATGCCGGAACCGCCCAGCACGCCGACGGCCGCGACCTGGAGGATTGCGAGTTCGAACTGGTGCGAGGGGCCTGTTCCGGGGTTTACGTCACCACCCCGACGACATGGCGCAGCCACGGCGGGCAGGACGAGCGGTTCCGCGGTTGGGGGTTCGAGGACGCGGCGTGGCTGCTCGCCCACGAGACCCTGCTCGGGGAGCCGCCGCGACGCATCCCGGGCCGGGTTTTCGCGTTGCACCACCAGGCCGAGTCGCGGGTGGGTCCGCAATACGACGCGAACGCCCGACTGATGCAGCGCTATCGCGACGCCGCCGTGCACGCGGATGCGATGCGCAAGCTCGTGTTCACCCGAGTCGCGCCGTGATGGCGGCGTGAGCGCGAGTCGCCCCAGGATGGACCTGAAGGTGCCGGCGCATCTCGTCGAGGGTGGCTCTGTTCTGCGAAACCAGTAGTTGCTCCAGGGCGGACCGCAACTCGGCCACGGTCGCCTCGTTCGGTGCCAGCGCGATGCCGACCCCGGCATCCTCGATAGCGGCAGCCCCCGCGAACTGGTCGGTCGAGAAGGGCAGCACGAGAAGGGGAACGCCGAACGTCATGGCCTCGGTGACGCTGTTGTTGCCCCCGTGGGTGACGGCCGCGTGGCTTCTCGCCAGGATCGCCACCTGTGGCAGAGTCTCCTGCACCAACCACTCGGGCGGTACGGTGCCGATATCGGCGGGATCCGCTGAACCGAGCGCCAGAGCCACCCGCACGGGCAGAGTCGCGAGCGCCGTTGCAATCCGTGCCAACACGTCCGAGCGCACCGACAGGAAGCTGCCGAAGCTCACATAGACGACGGGCGTATCGGATTCCTCGAGCCAAGCCGAGACCCGTGGATCATCCGGCTCGGTACGCACCATCGACCCGAGGAATTCGTGAGGACCGAGCAGGGCGCTTCGCGCTGGGGAGCAGAGCTGCTCCGGATAATTCAGCAGCAGCAGGTCGCCATGTTCGCCGAACGCATCGCGGCTGTGCAGGTGCCCCGGCGCCAGTTGCGCCAGCGCCGCATTCCATTCCGCGGTGAACGAGTCGCTAACGCGCACACATAGCTCCCGCAGGGCCGCGAGCTCGGCCGAACCCGGGTCGAAAGCCGTCGGCCAGGCCGGCGGAAAGCCGTATACCTCATCGCCGACGGGTAACGCGGTGGGATGCCCGAGCACGACATCGGCATGGGGGACCTGTGCGGCGACCAGGGCCAGTCGCGCGCTGAACGCGAGATGGTCGACCACGACGGCATCGGGCGCGACCCCGTCGACGACGCGCTGCACCTCCCGCGCCATTCGCACGGGCTCCCACATCAGGTCGCTCAGGCGGGCTTCGGCCTGGTAGGCGAGGGTCTCGACCATGCCACGGCGGGTCGCTTCGAAGAAACCCGTGAGGGCCGCATCCTCACCGGGAGGCTGGTCGGTGGCCCGGATGACACCGGGGTTGGAGCCCTTGCCCAATGCCAGATCGACCCGCTCGAAGCCGAACGACTCCACGATCGCGGCGGTCGCGGCACCGGTGGCCACCACGACACGTTCGCCGCGATCCCGCCACGCGGTTCCGAGGGTGGCCAGCGGGAGCAGGTGCGAGGCGTAGTCCGGGCTGATGATGAGCAAGGTCATGGGCGGAGCGCGGTCAGCGCGTCGGAACCCGGAGTTGACGCAACTCGCTCTCCTCCGCTGCGACGGCCTCGTAGACGGCTGACAGCGAACGCGCCATCGCCTGGATCGTGAAACTCGCAGCGACCGTGATGCGGGATGCCGCGGCTCGCGCACCGTCCGACTCGAGAGCCATCGCATCCAAGGCCTCGCTCATCGCGGATCCGAGTTGCAGCACGTTCCAGGTTTGCGTCAGGAACCCCGTGTGGCCGTGGTGCACGTACGTGGCGGGGCCCCCGCCGTCCGGGGCCACCACGACGAGCCCCGCGCCCATGGCCTCGAGGATCGCGATCCCGAACTCTTCCTTGAGGCTCCCGCAGACGTAGACGCCACGCGGCGCGGCAAGGCCCGGCACGCCGAAGCGCACCGCAGCCATCCAGCGAGCGACCGAGTCATTGGGGCGGTGGCCCGCCAGAAGCAGACCCCGGGCCGCTCGCCGTGTCGGCTCGACCAGCATGTCCATCGCATCGAGCTGTTCGCGTTCGTCGGCCGAAGGGTGCTCGAGGTCGCCGCCGACGAGCAGCAGATTCGCCCGGTGCGCGAGCCCCGCCGACCACGCCTCGACGACGGTCGCCATGCCCTTGACGCGGTGGAAGCGACCGACGCTGAGCACGAGCGGCAGTCCCCGGCGCTCGGGCGGGAGGGTTTCGAGCAGCGCCCGTAGCTGCAGGATGGCGGGCGACGCGGGCGCACCGGCCGCATGATCGGCTGCCTCCGTGGCCGCGAGGTCGATGACTTCGAGGTCGATACCTTCCGGCACAATGGTGTGCCGTTCCGGGTGGGCGGTGATGTCGATGCCCACGAGTTGGCGCATATCCCGCTGCAGTTCGGGTCGGGGGAAGAGTACGGTGTGCGCGGCGTTAGCCGCGAGCCGTTGCACGAGCCGACCGCGGAACCAGAAGTGCTCGCTCTCATCCACGTCGCCGAAGTTCCACCGGCTCACCTGGCCCGCGAGATCGAGCGATTGGATGACGGCGTGCGGGTCGGGCGCCACGGTGAACACGACGGGGATGTCCAGTTCACGCGCAACGTCCGATGCGGCAAGGGCGCCCACATCCGCCATTCGCAGGTGCAGCATGTCGACGCCGTCCGCAGCACGCAGAATGCGTCGGATGCCCCGGCGCGCGCTCACCCGCAGCGGCCATGCGTTGGCCGACGCCACCGGCTCGCTCAACAGGGGCACCCGCCCGTAGAGGTGTCCGCGGTCCCGGGAACCCATCTCTCCCAGGCTCTGCAGGGCCTCGGACGTCGACCCGCGGGAGATCGTGATGACCCGTTCGACCGAGCCGGAGCCATCGGCATTCGCGGAAATAAGGGCATCCCCAAGACGCACCAGAAGGGTGGCGATCCCTCCATTGTCCCCGCTCCCGACCTGCGTGAGTTCGGCGTCGATATCGGCGTGCAAGAAGAGCTGAGCGATCGTGAGCGGATGCTCGCGCACCATCGCCATCTCACCCCGACCGGAATGGTCGACGAGCGCGAGCTGCGCGACCTCGGCGAGATACCCGTCACCGCGACCGAGGCTGTCGAGCAGGGATTCGATCTCGACATCGTCGAGGCGCTGCCCGAGGGCAGACACGGCGGCGACCCGCACTGCCACATCCTCGCCCGGATCGCCCGCAATCCGCACCAGTGGACCAATGGCGACGCGGCTACGAACGAGACCGAGGGTTTCGACGAGTCGATAACGCTCGGCTGGGGCGTCCAGGCCCAGAAGCGCTGATTCGAGGCCGACGGCGATGTGCTCCGGCGTGGGGGCGGCCCACTGCTCCAGGGTGCGTTGCGCCAGCATCCCCGCGAAGCCGCCGCCCGCGACCAGGCCGATCATGCGGCCCACGGTCTCGAACCGTGGCAGGCGCGAGCCGAGGGCCCACGCCGCGTGCTCTCGGAGAAAACCGCGCTCGCTGGAGAGCAAACGGGAGAGTACTAGGTCGGCCTCCTCGTCGAATACCTGCGCGAGCGCGTGGGTGGCGGCAATCGCCGACAATTGGTCTTCGCCGTTCAACGCCGAGCTGAGTACCCGGATGGTTCGCAGGCCACCATCGCGGCTCGCGTCGAAAGCGAGATCGTCGGAGAGCCGGATGGAGTCGATCAACCGGTCGGCCTGTTGCACCGCATCGAGCGAGGTTTGAATGCCCATGGCAAATCCTCTCGGTTGGATACGGCGGGCCCGAATCCGCGTACCTTCGATGATAACTGCGGCGCGATAACCAACGACTAACGTGGGGATAACCCGCAGATCGTGGGGTAGGCGCCCGATGGCGCGCGACCGATCGGGAGTGCGTGTGCGGGTAGTGGTGATCGGCGACATCGGTGTGCTGGGCGACATGATCCATATCGGCGACGAGGCGATGTTCGAGGCCGCCGCGGTGCAGCTCCGCGCGCGCGGAGCCACCCAGATCACCGCGATCTCGGCCAACCCGGCCGAGTCGGCCGCGCGGTACGGCGTGGATGCTGTAGCCCCGATCGGCTTCGGCGGGCTCGATCGCACAGCAAGCGAAAAGCGGATGGCCAGCGTCATCCGCCTCGCGTCCGGCGACATCGCCGGGCCCGCGTTCGCTCCCGACGACCCGGCGCGGGCGGTGATCGACGCCGTGGCCCAGGCGGAGGGCGTGCTGATCGCCGGGGGCGGCAACATGTCATCCGTGTGGCCGATGCACATCTACGAGCGTGCGACGCTCGGCGCGATCGCGGCCGCCCGCGGCATCCCGCTCGTGATCACGGGCCAGACGATCGGTCCGGAATTGACCGCCGACGACGAGCGGATCCTCGCCGCGCTGCTGTCTTCCGCCGCAGCGGTCGGGGTGCGCGAGAGTGCGTCGCTCGAACTGTGCCGACGGATCGGGGTCACCGCGCCGCTGCACGCCGGAGTGGATGACGCGAGCTTCCTGGTCGGCGCAGGCCTCGATACACCCACCGCGCCGCCCTACTGCGTCGTGACGCTGGCCAACCACATCGCGGGGGCTGATCGGGAACAGTTCCTGTCGTCCGCGGCGGCCCTTCTGGATTACGTTGCCGAGGCGACCGGGCTTGCGATCGTCTTCTTCGCACATTTCGCCTCGTTGAATGGGACGTCAGCGGGTGATTCCGTCGTGCACGAGCAGGTCTTGGCCCGCATGGCTTCTCCGGCGTCCGTCGCCCCCACCACCGATGCGCGAGCCGCCGCGCACCTCGCTCGGAACGCGTCACTCGTTGTCACGAGCCGCTACCACCCCGCCGTATTCGCCGCCCCAGCGGGCGTGCCGGTGCTCGGCATCGCCGTCGACGAGTACACCACCGTGAAGCTCACGGGCGCACTCGGCAACTTCGGGCAATCCGGGGTGCTGCCGCTGGCCGACCTGCTCGCAGGCCACGGCCCGGCGGCCGCGATGGACCTATGGGAAGAACGCGACAGCATCCGCACTGCGAGCGCGACGCTAGCCGCGGCCCGATCCCGAGAGATGGACGAGTGGATGACCCGGGTCGCGAATCTCCTCGGTGCAAGCGGGGCGAACTAGGGGCCTTTCGGCGCTCGCCCCCGGGGGTGGACACGAAAGAAACGCTGGTGCTCAGGCCCGGCTAAAAGCTATGGCACTGCACACGCTTGGCCCGCTCGCGCGGCTAACCCGCAACCGGTTTCTATTACGTCGCCCGGGCTTTGAGGTTTCATTTCTAGGGCTAAAAACCCGGGCTCTGATGCTTGGGGTGCGAGCCACTCGGTCCGCCATTATTTTTCCAAGTTCGGAGGGCTTCCCTGGACTGTGAAAGTGCCAACAGGCGTCTTGCCATCAGCTAGATAGACAGCCACAACAACATCCTTGGCGCCGCGCTCTGCCTGCCAAGCAAGGGCCTGTTCAGGAGTCTTGAACGTAGCGGCTGCTGCCGCGCCATTTGCCTCGTCAAGCTCTACCTTCAAGACATACCCCTCAGCACCTTTATCGCTGACGACGCGAATGAGGTCAGGCTCATCGAAGGGCGATGTTGCGAGGGCGGCCGACCCGTAGGTTTGCCCCGCATCGTTGACCGCGTACGACGGAGCCGGCTTCGAAGCCGACTTGCCGTTCTCGGTGCTCGAAAGGCCCGCGGGTGCCAGTAGCACGGGCACCGAAGCAACCGCGGCCCCGACGCCGACTCCTAGAGCCCCAACCGCTAGAACGGCAGCGGCGACTGCGGCGGTCCTCTTCAAGAGCTGTGTTCGCATCTCAATTCCCTCGTCACGAAGCTTGGTTTGGAGATAGATAGGTGTACGAGGCGTTGTAGCCAGAGCCGTTGTACCCGTAGGAGACCCCGTAGCTGTACCAGGTGCCCGAAGTGAACCTGATACAAGACACAGCTTCGTGGTACCCGTAAATCGTCCCACTGTTATACGTTGTTGAGCCCTCGCAACTGAGAGACCCTCCCGACGTGAAGAGTCGACCGCGGGAACCCGCCCAGCCTGACGGGGTGGTGGAGGCGTTCCTTGAGGTCGAGGTTGTGGCTTGAGCTACGTTGGAGGAAGTGGCGATGCTCGCGAAGTTGATGTACTGCGTCGACCCAGCGGTGAAGAACCCGTAACTCCCAGATGCGTTCCCCGCGTTTGCGCCTGCTACCGAAACTCCCGCTGCAAACGAGACCAAGAACGTGGTGAGAAGGACCGGAAATAGCAGCCGTTTCCGTTTCAACGCGGTACTAGCATTGCCAGACGATCCGTGCATTTTGACCCCATTCCGCTCGCCCGATGTTGTCAATTGGTGAGGTGAGGGTACTCGCCACATTGGCCAGTTACAACTACTTTTCTGGAATCACTTGAAGTTTCCTGAAGCCGGTGTCCAGCGCGCGTCCAGCAAGTTAACGGAGCGCAAACTCCGGGGCATCGGGCGCGCGTAGGGACTTTAGCGAAGCGGGTTAGCGCACGACAACTTTGAGTGATGGTGAGGATTTCTAGGAGCCCAACGCCGCGCCTCGTTGAATGGCAGGCCAGCGGGTGATTCCGTCGTGCACGAGCAGGTCTTGGCCCGCATGGCCTCTCCGGCGTCCGTCGCCCCCACCACCGATGCGCGAGCCGCCGCGCACCTCGCTCGGAACGCGTCACTCGTTGTCACGAGCCGCTACCACCCCGCCGTATTCGCCGCCCCAGCGGGCGTGCCGGTGCTCGGCATCGCCGTCGACGAGTACACCACCGTGAAGCTCACGGGCGCACTCGGCAACTTCGGGCAATCCGGGGTGCTGCCCATCGCCGACCTGCTCGGGGGTGGCGGGCCCGCGCTCGCGCTATCTCTATGGCAAAAGCGGGACAGCATCCGCACTTCGAGCATTGCGACCGCCGCTGCGCGATCTCGCGAGATGAACGAATGGGTGACCCGGGTGGCCCACCTGCTCGGACCCTGAACCGAGTGGTTGTGGTGCGATGTCGGAGGTGTGCATCAGGCTCAATTAATTGCTCGGTCCGGCGGGTAACTCGATCGACTGGAGCACCCATGACTGACGCAAACTACACCGCGATGCTTATCGTCCTCGATCGCTCGGGCTCCATGAGCATGATCCGTGACGACATGATCGGTGGAGTCGAGCAAATGATCGAAACGCAGGCGGCGCAGCCCGGGATGCTGACCATCGACGTCGTGACGTTCGACACCGAGATCGAGCTGACGCATCACTTCGCCGACCCCAAATCCGTCAGGGTTGAACTCGTTCCCCGGGGAAGCACGGCGCTCTACGACGCGATCGGTTGGTCGTTCAATGGGTTCGGCGAAGCTCTGGCCGAATTGCCAGGGCACGCGCGTCCCGGGACGGTGCTGGTCACCGTCGTGACCGACGGTGAGGAGAACAGCTCGCGTGAGTACACCGCCGCCATCGTGACCAAGATAATCCAGCACCAGCGGGCGTCCTTCGATTGGGATATCTCCTTCCTGGGCGCGAACCAAGACGCAATCGAAGAGGCGCGCAAGATCGGGATCAACGAGGGAGACGCGATCGATTACGGAGTCGGAGCGGTCGGTGCGGCGATGAGCGCGCACGCTGACAAGCTCAGCCGGCGCCGTCAGGGTGACCGGGCCGGTTACACGGCCAAGGAGCGCGGAGTCGCGCGAGGCGACAGCGACGGCGCATAGTTCGCACCCAACGGCGCTACGGGCGGCGGTACTGCCACGTCACAGCTACCTCGGAGACTCAACGATGTCGTTATTCGTTCAAGGCCTGATCAACCTTCGACCCGAGGAACAAGTGCTGGTGAATGTGCCGAGGTCCTTCACGCCAACCGCCCGAAGGCTATTGTCGAGGATTTTTACCAGCCTCATCAATCTCATCGAACCGCGGCGCGCGCCCTGAAGCGGACCACGACCAGGCGATGGTGCAGTGCCAACCTCGCCTCGACGCACTAGTTCGCGTTCAGTCCATTCGCACGGCTGTTGAGCGCTAGCTTCCAGAACGTTTCCCGTTGAAGAATTCTTTCATCGCGCGTCTTTTTATCGAAAATTTCCAAAATCGAGTACTGGAAGTTGTTCACAATGTGTTCCGGGCCATGTTCGGCAAGGAGCGCCTCGAGTTTCACGTTTCCGCCAGTGAGTTTGTTCACGTTCGCGTACGCAGTCCATCGCTGCCACAATCCGTCCGCCTCACCGGATGCTGATCCGACGTAGAGGCGCCCGTCGCTTATGTCGGTTATTACGTAGACCGCCTTGACGTTCGCTAGTGCGTTCCGCCACGACGGTTCAGCGTTCTTGATGATGAGTTGCATCTCGCGATGACGGAGGAGGACATTCTGGTAGCCGGGGAATACTCCCAGTTTGGTATCAGGTGCGAGCTCGTAAACGATCGGATTTACGAGACTCCCTTGCAGCGATTCGTACCAACGCAAGTACGACTGACCCGGCGGCACGTCGAGCTTCACGATAAGCCGCCTGATGTATTCCGAGTGCTGAGACAGCCGCGTGAGGCTGTAACCATAGCCTCTGTTAATCTTCGGGTTGATGACTCTCGTCTCAAAGAGGCCGCCAAAGACGAAGAAATTGGGCCCATAGAGCGGATACTGCGCGAAGGCTAGGACGTAGTCGGCTTCGTCAAGGTTCTGGTTAGGGTTCCCCTCTGCGCGGTACCGCGTCATGTTTAACCACGGTTCCTGGTCCTCTCTCAGGAGCAGTTCCCATGCGGGAACTCCACCTGCGCCATCCTTAATGTTGAACTTCACTTTCGTGCGTGCAGGCACGGGGACGGGCAGAAAATCGGTGAATTTGATCACAGGCGCTTCCAGATTAAGAGGTCTCGAACGATCTGAGGCTATTGCCTTGCGGCCTGCGGCCGACGTCGAGTTGCATCCCTGCGACGAGGTATCGAAATTCTGAGGACGGTCTTGGCTTTCCGCCGCGGCTCTATGGGGCGAGCTGGACGGCATCCGCACAGCGAGTATCGCGAGCACCGCCGCCTCATCCCACAAGATAGACGAGTGGATGACCCCGGTGGCGCACCCGCTCGGGGCGGACCGTCGCTGAAACCGATCGGGCGGAGACCATCAGCCGGGAGCTACAGCTGCGACCCACTCACCTGGAACGTGTTGCACGCGTTCGACCCCCCGTCGTGGCCCGCTAGGAACCACTTCTGGCGGGATTCGCTCGAGCCGTGGGTCCAGGTCTCAGGCGTCACCCGACCCTGCGTCGAGGCTTGGATGCGATCGTCGCCGACCGCGGATGCGGCGCTGAGGGCATCCCGGATCTCGGCATCGGTCACCGGCTTGAGGAAGGTCACCCCGTTATCAGCGGTGGTGGACGACGCGGCCCCCACCCATGCGCCGGCGAAGCAGTCCGCCTGCAGCTCGAGGCGCACCGAGTCGGATGCCGGACCGGTGGTTCCCAGGTCGAGACCGTTGGAGATGCCGGTGACGGACTGGATGTGGTGCCCCCACTCGTGCGCGATGACGTACATCTCCGCGAGCGGTCCGCCGGAGGAACCGTAGCGGGTACGCAACTCGTCGTAGAAGGCCGTGTCGACGTAGATGAGTTCGTCGGCGGGGCAGTAGAAGGGGCCCACGGCACTGCTCGCACCGCCGCATCCGGTATCAACTTGCCCAGTGAACAGCACGACGCTCGTGGGCCGGTAGGTCTGACCCAGGGCGGGAAGCTCGGTTCCCCAGTACGTGTCGAGCGAATCCGCAGCAGCGGCGAGGCGGCAGTCGATGCTCGCGTTGGCCTGCTGGCCGGTGGTGCACTGCGTCAGTGGCTCGCTCTTCGGCGGAACGCCCGAGCCGCCACCGACGAGCCCGGTGAGGTCCACCCCGAGCAGTTGCGAGACGATGAACAGGCCGATGATGAGGATGCCGCCCCCACCGCCAACCGCGATGCCGGTGTTGCGACCCCGTCGGCTGACCCGGTCCGGGTTGATACGGGCATTGTCGTTGAAGGTCACCCTTCCACGCTAACGCGTTGCCACACCCATCGCAGTAGCGGTTGCCGCGGCCGGCGAGGGGCCGATACCGGTTCGCTGTGTGGGTGCTTCTCGAGCCCGTCGGGCAGGACCGGCCCGGTGTAGCTGATGGTCAGCAGCCGCGATGTGGGAATGTCGAGTTCTTCGAAAGTGGCCGCCACGATGCCGCGTAGAGCGCTCCGAGAGCAGGCAGTCGATGACGACCAGGTGGTTCAGGGTGACCCGCTGAATGTCAACGAAATGAGGAGGGCGACAGCAGCCACACCCATGACCCCGAACGCAGTCCACAAGCCGAGCTTGGACCAAAAGCGGCTGGTGTATTTGCCCATCACCTCATCTCTCGAGGAGAGGCGCGCGATGAGAAAAATGAGGGGGACCGCGACGATTCCGTTGAACACGGCCGTGAGGACAAGGGCCTTCACCGGGTCCAGTCCGACGAAGTTCAGGACGAGGCCGATGAGAGTTCCGGCGACGATCACCAAGTAGAACGTTCGCGCCTGCCCGAAACGCTTCGACAGCCCCTCCGTGACCTTGAAGGTCTCGCTGATTGCGTAGGCCGAGGACCCCGCAAGGACCGGGACGCTCATCAGCCCGATCCCAATCACGCCGATGGCGAAGATCACCTGTGCGAGGTACCCGGAGTTCGGGAAGCTATGGACAAGGGGGCCGAGTGCTGCGGCGGCGTCGGCGGCGGTCACGATATTGGTGACTCCCGCACTGTTGAGGACGACGGCGCCCACGAGAATGATGAACCAGGCCACCAGGTTTGAGAAGAACATCCCGAACACGGTGTCCACCCGGAGCCGCCTCAGATAGCGCTTGCTGATCGTTGGAGCCGTTCCATCGGTACCAATGCGTTTTTCGGCGATTTCGTCTTCAACGGTGTTGCTGGTCTGCCAGAAGAACAGGTACGGGGAAATCGTGGTCCCGAAGATGGCGACCACGATGTAGAGGAAGCCCGAGTTGATCTGAATCTCGGGCACCACGGTTGCCCGCAGAGCGGTTGCCCACGGCACGGCAATCAGGAACGCCGTCACCAAGTAGGCGAACAACGCGACCGCCAACCACTTCAATATTCTGATGTAGACGCGGTAGGCGATGAAAACCTCGAGGATGATGATGACCGCGGCGAAGCCGATGGCAAACAACGGCAGCGGCACAGCCGGGATCAGCAACTGCGTGCTGGCGGCCATCGCACCAATGTCGGAACCAATATTGAAAGTGTTCGCAGCCACCACAAGCCCCACGATCGGGTAGAGCACCCACTTCGGGTACTGCTGCCGAACGATCGCCGCCAACCCCTCCCCGGTGACCGCGCCGATCCGCATACACGCTTCCTGGACCGCGACCATCAGCGGAAACGTCAGAAGCATCGTCCACAACGTGGCGAAGCCGAATTGTGCCCCAGCTTGCGAATAGGTTGCGATTCCCGACGGGTCGTCATCGGCGGCACCAGTAACCAGCCCTGGCCCGAGGATCTTCAACACGCGGCCGAACCTCTGGGAATCGGTCACGAGCGGGAGTCGACGCGTACGCGAGCCAGCGCCCGCCGCATCACCGCTTCGCGTCGGCTTCATCGCGAATATCGGTGTGGGCAGAGCTACCAGCCAAAGGATGGGAGATCGCCGGCTGTGTGTTGCGAGCCCGTCGGCTGACCCGGTCCGGGTTGATTCGGGCATTGTCGTTGAAGGTCACCCTTCCACGCTAACGCGTTGCCACACCCATCGCAGTATTGGTTGCCGCGGCTGGCGAGGGGGGCGACTCCTGCTGCACCGTCGACGATCCCGGCGTGCTCTGGGGCTTCGCGATGGCTTTCTCGCGCACCTCGTCGCCGAGGAACTCGCTCGCTTCGAGCAGGGTGGGCAGTAGCTCGCGATGCGTGGTGAGGGCCTTGAAGAGGGTGGACACCGTGATCGAATGGTCGGGCCGGAAGGTGACCGTAATCGCATCGCCGGCCTGGATCAATCCCGGACTCACGACCGCGAGGTATGCTCCGGGGCGAGCTTCACGGGTGAAGGACTTCAACCATCCGGGCTCCCCTACCCACGCCCGGAACGTCGCGCACGGAAGGCGCGGATCGGTGACCCGCACCTCGAGGTCCTCACCGATACGCCAGATCTCTCCGACCAGTGCCTCATTGACCTCGAGGCCCAGTGTCGTCAGATTCTCGCCGAAGTAGCCATTCGTCAGGGTGCGTCCGAGGGTGCGCTGCCAGAAATCGAGGTCTTCCCGCTGGAAGGCGTACAACGCCTGTCGGTCACCGCCGTGGAACTCGTTGCTGCCGATGAAGTCGCCCGGGATGCCACTGCCCAGCCCCGTTCCCCGCGCACCCGGCGCGCGCACGGGCACGAAGCCCGAGGTCGGCGCTTTGTTGATCCCGGTGAGTTGAGTCACGTCACCCGTGTCGACGGCGGCGCTGCCGACGTTCACTGAGTCCAATACTGCCGTCATCAACGTCCCTCGGTTATGAGCAGGATAGTCGCAGGCGGGGGCCAGAATGAGACCGCACCCGATCCGAACGAGAGGCGCACCCGAATGAACGAGACCCGCATCATCGAGATACGCGCGTGAACGAGACCCGCCGGCGATGGATCGGGCTGGTCTTCATCAGCGTCGCCGTTGCGCTGATCATCGTCGACTCCACCATCGTCAACGTCGCGATCCCCTCGGTGGTCAAGGAGCTCGGTATCACCTCCACCGAAGTGCAGTGGGTGCAAGAGAGCTACACGCTCGTGTTCGCCTCGTTGCTTCTCGTGTTCGGCACGTTCGCCGACCGGTTCGGGCGCCGTCGCATCCTGCTCATCGGAATCGTCATCTTCGCCCTATCGTCGATTTTCGCCGCGCTCGCCGAGAGCGGGAGCCTGCTCATCGCCGCGAGGCTCGTGCAGGGAATCGGCGGGGCGATGATCCTTCCCGCGTCACTCTCCATCATCAACGCCACCTTCCGCGGTCGCGAGCGCGCGATCGCCTTCGCGGTGTGGGGATCGACGATCGGGGGGATGGCGGCGGTCGGCCCGCTACTCGGCGGCTGGCTCACCACCTATTTCTCCTGGCGCTGGGCGTTCGGCATCAACGTTCCGCTCGGCATCATCATCTTCATCGGGGTGATCATCTTGGTCGACGAGTCGCGCGAACAGGGCGCCCCCCGACGGGTGGATGTCGTGGGTGCACTGCTCTCGGTCGTGCTCTTCAGCACTCTCGTCTTCGGCCTGATCGAAGGCCGCACCTACGGTTGGTGGCTCAGCAACAAGCCGCCTGACTTCTGGACGCTGGGCATCTCCCCCATTCCGTTCGTGTTCGTTCTCACGGTGCTATCGCTGATCGGCTTCATCGCCTGGGGCCTTCACCGACAGCGGCTGGGCCGCAGCACCATGCTCGCCTTCGGTCTGCTGAGAATCCCCTCGTTCCGAAACGGCAACATCGCGGCTCTCATCGTCTCGCTCGGCGAATTCGGCATCATCCTGTCGTTGCCGTTGTGGTTGCAGAACGTGCTCGGCTACAACGCGCTGCAAACGGGGTTCGTCATTCTCGCGCTCGCGATCGGCTCGTTCGTGGCGAGCGGGTTCGCGGGAGCGTTCGGTAATCGCGTCTCGCCCGTGCTCATCGTGCGGGTCGGCATCATGGCCGAGATCATCGGTATCCTCATCATCGCGTTCGCCATCTCGCCGGATGCCCAATGGTTCCAAATCGTTCCGGGCCTGTTCGTCTACGGGTTCGGCGTGGGCCTCGCCACCGCACAGCTCACGGGCGTGGTGCTCATGGATGTTCCGCTCGACCAGAGCGGGCAGGGTTCCGGCACTCAGAGCACGGCACGTCAGATCGGCTCGGCGCTCGGGATCGCCATCCTCGGCACGGTGCTGTTCACCTCGCTCGGCACCGGGCTCACGTCACGGCTCGACGAGCGATCCGAGATCCCCGCCGACGTGCGTTCGCAGATCGTGAACGCGGTCGTCGATTCGGCGGGCACCGTCATCCCGAGCCTCGGAGAACGGTCAGCGGATGCCGCTGCCGACGCGAAGGCCGCCTTCAGCGACGCCACGCGCTACGCCGCCTTCTCGGCCGCCGGGTTCTTGGCGCTCGGATTCCTGGCGAGCCTGCGGCTCGACGGCGGCCGGGCGCGGCGCGACGAACTGGACCCCGCCGCGACCGCGGCCGGGCCCGCGACTACAGCGTCTCCGGCCCCCGGGGCGCCGTAGCTTCCCTGCACGCACCGATGTGCCCTCGCGAGGGGCTGGCACCAGCACAAGCGCATCGAGTCAGCGGGGTGTGCGAGCCGCGCGAGACGCTCCAGCGGGGGCCTTCTCCAGGTAGGGCGCGGTGCCCGCGGCGTGCTGTGCACGCTCGTACTCGATCGCCTCGTCCTGCCGGGCCTGCTCGGCGCCGAGGGCGATCGGAGCACCGATGTGCTCGGGCATGAACTCGAACGCCGCCACGAGCGGCATTGCGTGATGACGCAGCCGCGGTAGCAGCCGGTCGTCGATGTACGACGTGAGCGCTTGGGCCCGAGCAGCCGATAGCCGTCCGTGAATCAGGTACCAGGCTGCGTCTCGCTCGATGAGCCCGAGGCCGAACAGGTCGCGCAACCACGTCAGCACTTGGCGGGTCCCGTCATCCTCGACCGCCTCGACACCCTCGGTGAACGCCTCCCACTGCAGCAACTCTCCGTGCGCTCGGGCGGCCTCGATCAGGGCGTTCTGCTGGGAATTGAACAGCGCCGCCGCCTCGGCTTTCGCGAGCTGAGAAGCCCCGCGAAGCCGACCCCCGATCTCAGCCACCATCGTCTGCACGCGATCGGTGAGCAGCTGCCGCTGAGAATCGGTATCCCGCACGTACCCGACCGAGCGTGCCGTCGAGCCGAAGTCCACCACATTCTGCGCGAGGCGACGCAGGCCGCTGCGGTTCACTGCCGCATCCCGGGCCTTACCGACCATGTAGCCTGCGAGCGCTCCGGCATCGACCGAGGCGAACTGACGGGAGTAGTCCGTGAGCAAACGCTTGGCGACCAACTGGAGAAGCACCGTGTTGTCGCCCTCGAAGGTGGCGTAGATGTCGAGGTCGGCGCGCAACGACGTGAGGCGGTTCTCGACGAGGAATCCGGCACCGCCGCAGGCTTCGCGAGCCTCTTGCAGGATGTCCAGGGCCGCCCACGTGCTCAGCGGCTTGAGCGCCGCCGCGACGGTCTCCAGATCCTGTCGACCGACGTCGGTGTCGTGGGCGCCGCTGAAGACGTCGTCGAACTTCTCCAGGAACATCTCGTGCGCGAACGACATCGCGTACGTGGTGGCGAGCCGCGGCAGCAACCGGCGCTGGTGACGCTGGTAGTCGAGGATGACCTCTTCGCTCGAATCGCTCGACGCGGTGAATTGCCGGCGCTGGGAGCCGTAGGTGAGGGCGATCGTCATAGCGAGTTTGCTCGCGACGACGACGGCGCCGTCGAGCGAGACCCGGCCCTGCACGAGGGTGCCGAGCATGGTGAAGAAGCGTCGCCCGGGGCTCGTGATCGGGGAGGTGTACGTGCCGTCCTCCGCGACATCCCCGTAGCGGTTGAGCAGGTTGAGGCGCGGCACGCGAACCGCCGTGAAGTGCAGACGACCGTTGTCGATGCCGTTGAGACCGCCCTTGAGGCCGTCATCCTCTCCGCCGATGCCCGCGCAGAACGCGCCAGCAGCATCCCGAATCGGCACGTAGAAGGCATGCACGCCATGGTTGACACCCGCCGAGACGAGCTGCGCGAAGACCACCGCGGCCTGCCCGTGCACGGCGGCGTTGCCGAGGTAGTCCTTCCACGCCGCCCGGTAGGGCGTGTTGAGCACAAAATCGCCGGATGCCGCGTCGAAGGTGGCCGTGGTGCCGATGGCCGACACATCCGACCCATGCCCGGTCTCGGTCATCGCGAAAGCGCCGGGAACGTCGAATTCGAGGATGCCCGGCAGTAGTTCACGATGATGGCGCTCGGTGCCGAGGTGCAAGACCGCGGCGCCGAAGAGGCCCCACTGCACTCCGGACTTGATCTGCAGCGACGGGTCGGCGAGCACGAGCTCCTCGAAACCGGCGATGTTGCCGCCGGCGTCATCGCCGCCTCCGAGCTCGATCGGGAAAGCACGTTGCACCGCTCGCTCCGTCGCCAGGATGCGCAGTTGCGCCATGACCCGCTCGCGATGCTCATCCATCGACAGTCCCTCGATGCGCTTCATCTCCGGACGGGCCGCAAGTGCTCGTGCCGTGCGACGCACATCCACCCAGCGACCCATGAGGTGCTGCCCGAGGGCGGCCACATCGACGGTAGGGCCGGATTCCGGCGTCGGAGGTGTTGCGACTACCGGGCGCTCAGCGATTTGCGTCATGAGACAACGCTAAATCGATGTCAGCCGAGCTTGAAATGGCCGGTGCAGCGCCGCCAAATACTGTGCGCGATCGTGCGGGTGCATTGTGGGAATCGTGAACCCGGGCCGGGGTGTGCTCACGATGCGACGATCTCCAACACCGCCAGCCCGTAGGTTTCCAACTTCTTCTCACCCACGCCGCTGATGGCGGCAAGCTCGGCGAGGGTCGACGGGCGGCTGACCGCGATGCCGCGCAGCGTCGCATCCCCGAAGACCACATAGGCCGGCACACCCTGCTCGCGCGCTACTCCACTTCGCCAGGAACGCAGCGCTTCGAAGAGGGGGCTCGCCGTCTCGGGAAGGGTGCCGGCGGCGGGGCGGCGGGCCCCGCGCGGGGGCTTGGGCTGCTCGCGTCTAAGCATGACGGTGCGGGAGGAATCCAGCACCCCGGCCGCGGCCGGAGCGAGCACGAGGATGCCGTACTCACCCTCGACGGCGAGCACCTTCTGGGCCAGGAGTTGCCGGGTGACACCGCGCCACTCCTGCTCGCTCAGATCCTGTCCGATGGCCCACGTACTGAGCTCATGGTGTTGATGCTGCTCGACCCGCGGGGTGCGCTTGCCGATGAGGATGTCGATGATCGCTCCAGCACCGAACCGCTGGTTGCGCTCGCGCTGCAACCGCACCACGGTCGAGAGCAATTTCTGGGCCGCTACCGTGCCGTCCCACGTCTCGGGTGGCGTGAGGCAGGTGTCGCAGTTGCCACACGGGGTGGAGTCCTCCGCGAAGTAGGCGAGCAGCTGCATCCGCCGACAGAGCACGGTCTCGCAGAGCGCGAGCATCGCATCGAGGTGCGCGGTGAGGTTGCGACGGTGAGCCAGGTCGCCCCCGGACTGGTCGATCATGCGGCGCTGCTGCACGACATCCTGAAGCCCGTAGGCCAGCCAGGCCGTGGCCGGCAAGCCATCCCGGCCGGCTCGACCCGTCTCCTGGTAATAGCCCTCGACACTCTTGGGAAGGTCGAGGTGGGCGACGAAACGCACGTCGGGCTTGTCGATGCCCATGCCGAACGCGATCGTCGCCACCATCACCATGCCCTCTTCGCGCAGGAATCGGGACTGGTTGCTCGCGCGCACCCGGGCGTCGAGGCCGGCGTGATAGGGCAGGGCCGGAATGCCGTTCTCCTCGAGAAACTGGGCGGTCTTCTCGACGGACGCGCGGGACAGGCAGTACACGATTCCGGCGTCACCGCTGTGCTCGGTGCGCAACAGCGACAGCAGCTGTTGCAGCGGCTGTGCCTTGGCTTCGATGCGGTACTGGATGTTCGGTCGGTCGAAACTCGACACGAATTGCTGGGCGCTGCCCAGGTCGAGCCGCGTGAGGATCTCCCGTCGCGTCTCGGGGGTTGCGGTCGCGGTGAGCGCGATACGCGGCACGGCGGGGAAGCGCTCGTGCAGCACCGCGAGTCCGAGGTAGTCGGGACGGAAGTCGTGGCCCCATTGAGACACGCAGTGTGCCTCGTCGATCGCGAAGAGCGCGAGCCGACCCCGATCGAGCAGGTCGAGCGTGGATGCCACGCGCAACCGCTCGGGCGCGAGGTAGAGCAAGTCGAGCTCGCCAGCGAGGAACGCGAGCTCCACGCGGCGGCGCTCGGCAGCATCCTGAGTGGAGTTGAGGAAGGCGGCGCGGGCACCGACGGCGGAGAGGGCATCCACCTGGTCTTGCATCAGAGCGATGAGCGGCGAGATGACGACCCCGGTGCCCTCGCGCACGAGGGCCGGGATCTGATAGCACAGCGACTTGCCGCCTCCGGTCGGCATCAGCACGAGGGCATCCCGACCATCGATCACCGTGTCGATGATGCGCGATTGCTCCCCCCGAAAGGCCCGGTACCCGAAAGTCTTCTCGAGTACGGCCAGGGCGGGGGTCACCTGCCGATTGTAGGTCGGGCCACCGATGTGCACCGCTCGCCGCTCATCGACGGGCGGGCCCACTCGGGAGTCAACGGGAGTGTCCGCCAGACTGGGAGCCATGCTCACGGTGTTCGTCGGACTAGGCAGCGCGCTCATCTTCGGAGCGGCTGACTTCCTCGGTGGTCTGGCGGCGAAGCGGATGAACCCGGTGCTGGTCACCGCGATCTCCGCTCTCGTCGGATTGGTGCTGCTCGGGGCCGCTTTCCCCCTCTTCGGAGGCACGTGGTCCACCGGCGCGGTGCTGCTCGGTGCGGCCTCCGGCGTCGCGGGCGCCA